>PJUA01000018.1_pt1 | contig 270526 bp, 224 predicted proteins | sample 1512151 | NCBI WGS metagenome assembly PJUA01 (sample SAMN08177678, study PRJNA422409) | Soil metagenome, whole genome shotgun sequencing project. | isolation source: Soil enriched on filter paper: beechwood xylan treatment | place: USA: Madison | collected 2015-01-15 | reverse complement strand
CCATAAAAGTGTTTGACTTGCTCATTACGTGTTGCTTTATCCATTTGATCCCTTGAAGCATTGCTGCTTCGTTAGGAGATTAAACAGGGCAGTTTCACTCGTTGTTCAGTTTTCAAAGAACAAGTTTTTGTTTCGTTTTGTTCCGTGTGTCCCGCATGTCTCAGCGGCGACTTAAATAATATAACATAGGCGCCTGGAGTATTGCAAGTGTTTTTTAAAATTTATTTATAATTGTTTTCTACCTTCAAAATCTCCAAAAAAATGCGCCTTTGTCTTCTAAATAATATCCCGTAAGAAAGCCTCTAAATCAAGGTGTTCCAACGATTTTAAATCCTAATCATTTCAAAGCCGTACAATGCTACTACGTAATAAGAACATATTCTTTATAGCTTTGTTTCTTTCAATATTTTATTTATCATGCAAGGGTACCCAATTATTTATGAAATATTCCTATGCAGGTAACCGTTACCGCTAAACCCTAACAAAACAAAAAGCCTGATGTTCCAAGGCTCCAGATGGAGCTTCGGACACAGGCTTTCATCAAACGTTTACTTAACGACTTCTTTAATATGAAGATTGCGCTCCACCGTCAAATTAACGATAGTCCCATCTACGGAAACCCAAGGACGCGTCGGGTAAGACCGTTCGCAAAATACAATTTCGCCAACGCGGTCATCGCTCAGCCGGACAAAAGTACCATTGCTAATCTGAGTTACCTTTTCCACAAAGGTCCTCACATATCCTGCATCCAGCTTGCCGAACGATTCCGACATCAGCTGCTCCAGCACCAAATAAGGAGATGCAGCTTTACGGTAGGACTTGTTCAGCGTCATTGCATGGAAAATATCCGCAATTCCGACGATTTTGGCATAGGGATGAATTTTAGTGGAATCAATCCCTAGCGGATAGCCGCTTCCGTCAATTTTTTCGTGATGCTGAAGCGCAGCCAGCTTAACGCCTTCGTTAAGCGCGGCTACATTTTTGAGAAGCTGATAACCAAGAACGGTATGGCGCTTCATTTCCTCGGCTTCATCCTGAGTAAGACCATTTGGCTTATACAGAATGCCCTTGTCAATGCGCACATTCCCAATATCCTTGAGCAGACCAGCAAGGGCAACCTGCATCCATTCTTTCTGCGGAAAACCGACCCACTGCGCAATCAAATAGGAGGTCATTGCAGACTCGACGCTATTATGAAGCAGATAGTCTCTTTCCGGGAATGGTCTTGGAACAAAGCTCAGCACCTTATAGCTTTCTATGTACTGAAGCAGCTTTTCCAATTGCACTCTTATATCCATAATAGGCATGCCTTGTCCCGTAACCTGCGAATTAAAAATAGTCCGCAGCACTTCAATCATCTTTTCATATTCCTGCTGCAAAGGCGTTGCCGGAGCCTGACCTTTGGCTGCAGGTGCAGGCTCCTCAACAGTTTCCTCCGCCGCTTTGGGATCGGCCGCGCTATTTTCAATCTTAACGTTCGATATAAGGAAGGCTTGCAAGATTTCCAATTCCCTAGACGAGATCACCTTGCCCTTCTGAAGCAAAACGTTGCCAGACGAGGTAAGGACATCTTCTTCCAGTTTATCTCCTGGCTTAAGCTGCTCAACAATTACCGTTCCCACGGATGTCCTCTCCCTTAATTCCCGTATTCATCGTTTGTGTTTATTGCTGGGAATCGTTTTCCCCGTCTTCTTGCGCTTCGTCCAGGTTTTCGTTTTCCTCGCTGCGCGCCACCCGAGTAACCGTTGCAACGGTATCGTCCTCGCGGGTATGAATAAGTCTGACGCCTTGCGTGTTGCGGCCCATGGAAGAAATGCCGTCCATGCTGGTACGGATCAACGTGCCGAGTGCCGTCATAATCATCAAGTCCTCGTCATTCTCAACGACTTTGAGCGCGACGATTGGTCCGTTTTTGTCGGTGACGTTCAACGTTTTGATGCCTTTACCGCCGCGATTCTGAATCCGGTATTCGGCTTCTGGCGTACGCTTGCCGTATCCTTTTGAGGTTACAATCAGTATGTTTTTATCCTTCTGGACCACGTCCATATCGATAACAACATCATCAGTATCGAGCCCGATGCCCTTCACCCCTGTTGCGGACCGTCCCATAGAACGAACATCGCTCTCCGAGAAACGAATCGACATGCCTTGGCCTGTTCCCATAATGATTTCCTGATTGCCGTCGGTCAACTTCACGCCGATCAGATCATCATCCTCGCGCAAGGAAATGGCAATAAGGCCAACCTTGCGGATATTGACGTAATCATCCAGCGGCGTCTTCTTCACAACGCCTTGTCGGGTAGCGAAGAACAGGTAATGATCAGAGTCGAAGGCCTGTACGGGAATAACCGCATTAATCGTTTCGCCTTGCTCAATCTGAATCAGATTAATGATAGGCGTACCTCGCGCGGTCCGGCTTAAATCCGGAATTTCGTAAGCCTTCAGCTTGTACACCTTGCCTTTATTGGTGAAGAACAGCAGGAAGTGATGCGTATTGGATACAAAAAGATGCTCCACAAAATCATGCTCTTTGGTATCCATACCCACTACGCCGCGTCCGCCCCGCTTCTGGCTTCGGTAGGTCGTAACCGGAAGACGCTTGATATAGCCGGAATGAGTAATGGAGATGATAACGTCCTCGCGCGGAATCAAATCCTCATCCAATATCTCATCGTCGCTTGCCGTAATTTCCGTACGGCGCTCGTCTCCAAATCGTTCCTTAATCTCGTTCAGCTCTGTACTGATAATATCAAGCACAAGCTTTTCGTCCCCCAAAATCGCTTTGTATTCCGCAATTTTGACCTGAAGCTCGTTATACTCCGCTTCGATCTTGTCGCGTTCCAGACCGGTAAGGCGCTGCAAACGCATATCCAGAATCGCCTGCGCCTGCTCAAGACTAAGCGAAAACCGGGTAATCAAGCCCTCGCGCGCTTCCTCAGTCGTACGGGAGCCGCGAATAAGGGCGATAACTTCGTCCAGATTGTCCAGCGCGATGCGCAAGCCTTCCAGAATATGAGCTCTGGCTTCAGCCTTCTTCAGATCATACTCTGTCCGTCTGCGGATAACCTCGATTTGATGGTTCAGGTAGTGATAAAGCATTTCCCGGAGGTTCAATGTTTTAGGCTCGCCATTGACGAGCGCAAGCATATTGATGCCAAAATTGGACTGCAATTGCGTATGCTTGTACAAATTGTTAAGCACGACGCTTGGATTGACGTCGCGTCGCAGCTCGATGACAACCCGCATGCCGTTGCGATCAGACTCATCGCGCAGATCGGTAATGCCGTCCAGCTTTTTCTCGCGGACCAATTCCGCTATTTTTTCAACCAATCTGGCCTTGATGACCTGATATGGCAGCTCATGAATCAAGATGCGGGCTTTTCCGTTATTTTCTTCAATAGTTGCGCGCGCACGCATAGTGACGGAGCCGCGGCCTGTCAAATAGGCCTGCCGTATGCCTTGCAGCCCCATAACAAATCCGGCGGTCGGGAAATCTGGCCCTTTAATATACTCCATCAGCTCCAGCGGCGTAATGTCGGGATTAACAATCATAGCTTGCAATCCGTCAATAACCTCTACCAGGTTGTGAGGAGGAATATTAGTGGCCATGCCTACCGCAATGCCGGTTACGCCATTAACAAGCAAATTGGGAAAGCGGGAAGGAAGCACAACTGGCTCCTGCTCCTCGCCGTCATAGTTCGGCTTAAAATCGATCGTTTCCTTGTTGATGTCGCGAAGAAGCTCCATCGCCATCTTCGACAACCTGGCCTCCGTGTACCGCATTGCCGCCGCCATATCGCCATCGATGGAGCCAAAGTTGCCGTGGCCATCTACCAGCATATAGCGCATGGAGAAGTCTTGAGCCATCCGTACCATGGATTCATAGACGGCTGAATCGCCGTGTGGATGGTACTTGCCGATGACTTCGCCGACGATTCTCGCCGACTTCTTATGCGGCTTGTCCGGCGACATCCCAAGCTCGGACATCGCATACAAGATACGGCGGTGAACCGGCTTCAGCCCGTCCCTTACATCGGGCAAAGCGCGGCTTACGATGATGCTCATCGAATAAGCCATAAAGGAATCACGCATCTCCGTGCCGATATCACGGTTTGTCACTGACATTCGTTGTTCTTCCGCCATGCTTAACCTCCTTGACCTTATCTATCCCATAAACTTGTAGTCCGTTACCTCTATTTCTTTCACAAAGCCGAAGTCTCTAAACACGGCTTCCAGAAGTAAACAAGGGTTATTTTGAAAATAGGCAAACTTGCCTTCCCCATCCGTCCAGGGACGACATAAAGTAAACAGACTGCCCTTTTATTATACCATTCATTCCAAACTCTGTCTTGCCCCGCCTGTTTGTGCAGCTTAATAAATCTCCATACGGAAAACGAGGTGTCTGTAAATTGTCTATTAGACGGGTAAGAAGCAAATGGGCCAAAACCAAAGTGCTCATGAAATCACCCAAGCTTGTTCCATCCATACCGCTAACCAAGGTTTTTAACCGCGACAGCTTGCGCAGCCTGCTGCAGGAATACGGGATGGTTTATGTCAAACCCATGTCCGGCACATTCGGCAAAGGCGTTATTCGCGTAGAGTCCGCAAAAGATTCCTCTTATCGCTACCAAACCGGTACTAACGAGCAACACGCTTCTTCGTTCGACGAGCTGTATAAAGGGCTGCAGCGAATAACGGGAACACGGAACTATTTGGTGCAGCAAGGCATCTACCTGCTCAAGCACCGGAAGCGCCGCTTTGATCTGAGGGTGATGGTCCAACGCAATCCGCGCGGCTCCTGGGAAACAACGGGCATAATCGGCCGGCTTTCCCATCCCGACAAAATCGTGACCAATTACCATAACGGCGGCACGATGATGTCCTTTCAGCAATTGATGGCCAGCCATCTCTCCGGCAGCGAAATGAACGGGTATCTCAGGAAGCTGAGAACGCTGGGTGTAGCAATCGGAAAACAGCTGTCCACCGCTTATCCCGGCTTGAAGGAGCTGGGCGTCGACGTAGCGATCGATACCAGGCTAAAGCCATGGGTGCTTGAGGTGAATACGAAGCCGCATCCCTATATTTTTAACAAGCTGTCCGACAAAAGCATGCATCGTAAAATTGTTTCCTACGCCAGAGCTTATGGCGGCATCAAGCGCAAAAGCAAATAAGTGGAGCAGGCTCATCTTGCGACCGGCAGCCCAAAACGCTAGCCTCGCCGCAAAATTCGGGGCAAAACAGATCGAAAGGAGCAGACCGCCTTGCATCAAGGCTGCTGCTCCCATCATGGATTATATATCGAGATTCGTTACGTAACGCGCGTATTTCTGGATAAAATCGCGGCGCGGATCAACATTGTCGCCCATCAGCGTATCGAAAATAAGATCGGCCTCTATCGCGTCCTCAATGGAAACTTGAAGCATGGACCGGCTTTCGGGATCCATCGTTGTTTCCCACAACTGCACGGCATCCATCTCGCCCAAACCTTTGTAACGCTGAATGTTGACCTTAACGCCTTCGCCGAATTCCGCAAGAATGACGTCGCGTTCTTCCTCCGTCAACGCATAACGCACGTTTTTATTGCGTTCGATTTTGAAAAGCGGCGGCTGCGCGATATAGATATAGCCGGCTTCAATAATTTCACGCATGTACCGGTAGAAGAAGGTGAGCAGCAGCGTCCGAATATGCGCTCCGTCAACGTCGGCATCCGTCATAATAATGATTTTGTGGTACCTGGCCTTTGTGATGTCGAAATCATCGCTGATGCCCGTGCCTAGCGCTGTAATGATAGAGCGAATCTCCGCATTTCCCAAAATACGGTCAAGACGGGCCTTCTCCACGTTTAGGATTTTACCTCGCAGAGGCAATATCGCCTGGAAATGACGATCGCGTCCTTGTTTAGCCGAACCGCCAGCGGAATCGCCTTCGACAATGTACAGCTCGCTGATGGAGGCATCCTTGGAGGAGCAGTCCGCCAGCTTGCCGGGAAGCGAGCCTACCTCAAGCGCGCTTTTGCGCCGCGTCAACTCGCGCGCTTTGCGAGCCGCCTCGCGTGCTCGGGCTGCCTGAAGCCCCTTCTCTACAACTTTGCGGGAAACCGCGGGGTTCTCTTCCAGAAACTCCTGCAGCTTTTCCGCAAAAAACGATTCAACGATACCGCGCACCTCGCTGTTGCCCAGCTTGGTTTTGGTCTGGCCTTCGAATTGCGGCTCCGGAATTTTGACGGAAATGATAGCAGTCAAGCCTTCGCGCACATCATCGCCGGAGAAATTGGAGTCGTTGTCCTTGATCAGATTGTTTTTGCGGGCGTAGTCGTTAATGATGCGGGTAAGCGCGCTTTTGAACCCGGATTCATGGGTTCCGCCCTCATGCGTGTTGATATTGTTCGCGAAGGAATAAATATTTTCGGTATATCCGTCGTTGTACTGGAGCGACACCTCCACCTGGATATGATCCTTGGAGCCTTCAACATAAATCGGCTCTTCGTGAATAGACTCGCGATTACGGTTCAAATATTTGACAAACTCGATAATGCCGCCGTCGTATTTGAACGAGTTGGATACGCCCGACCGTTCATCGGTTAACGTAAGCTCGATTCCCTTGTTCAGAAAAGCTAGCTCACGAATGCGGTTCTGAAGCGTCTCGTATTCAAAAACGGTTGTTTCCGTAAACACTTCCGAGTCTGGTAGGAATGTTGTTTTGGTGCCCGTTGTTTCGCTTTCGCCAACAACCCGAACATCATATTGCGGGATACCGCGGCGATATTCCTGTTGATACAACTTGCCCTCGCGGCTAACCTGTACAAGGACATGCTCCGACAACGCATTGACCACGGATACGCCAACGCCATGAAGACCGCCGGACACCTTGTAGCCTTCGCCGCCAAACTTGCCGCCCGCGTGGAGAACGGTCATAACGACTTCAAGCGTCGACTTCTGGAGCTTGGTATTCATCCCGACGGGAATGCCCCGGCCGTTGTCGATAACGGTGATGCTATTATTTTCGTGAACGATCACATCGATTTTGTTGCAGTAGCCGGCGAGCGCCTCGTCAATACTGTTATCGACAACTTCCCATACCAGATGGTGAAGACCCTTTCCGCTGGTGGATCCGATATACATCCCCGGGCGTTTGCGAACGGCCTCCAATCCTTCCAGAACCTGAATCTGACTCTCGTCATACGTATGCTGTTCCAAAGACATGCAAGTTCACTGCTCCTCTCAACTGCTCTTCCTGATCCTTATCCATTCGCTACAAACTGATGCGCCCTCTTCTTAAGCGTCGAGGACGAAATCGGCGAATAATAAATCCGTTTTTTGGTGACGACGATGGACTTGGGCTCTTCCTCGCCTATCGTCTCTACATCCTTGCGTTTGCGGGCGCCCGCAACAAATTGCTTGGAAAGCTTAGAAGACTGCTCGATCGAAATATCGAAAATGGCAACGAGCTCCGACGTGCGAATGATCTTTTCGCCGCCAAGATGAATATACATGCCGTCTCACCTCTCCGCTATGCTACCTAGTCACTTTGCCTTCGCGCACATAATAGATGCCGGCGTCGTGGAGCTTGCTCATGTTGACGCTCTCCAGGCCGGTCGTCGTAATAAAGGTTTGCACCTTGCTTTGAAAGGTTTCTATCAATTGGGTTTGCCGGTTCTGGTCAAGCTCCGACAATACGTCATCCAGCAGCAATAACGGATATTCGCCGATTTCTTCCCGAATCAGCTCGATCTCCGCCAGCTTAAGCGACAATGCCGTTGTCCGCTGCTGTCCTTGCGAACCGAAGATATGGGCTTCCTTGCCGTTAATGAAAAAAGCAAGATCGTCCCGATGCGGTCCAGCAAGCGTGACCCCTCTCCGAATCTCCTGATCTTTCACCTGTGTTAACTTTAACATAAATTGCTGGAATAAAACAGTTTCATCTTGTTCGAGGTCGCATTCGAAGGAAGGCCGGTAGGCGATGGAAAGCTTCTCGGAGCCTCCCGTAATGCCGGCATGAATTTGTTCCGCGAAACCTTGAAGTTTCTGTATAAAGTCTTTCCTTTTTTTCATAATTTTAACACCGTGCTCTACCAGCTGCATATTCCATATATCCATCATCGTTTCGTTTATTTTGCCGACGCTGCCGGATTTCAGGTAGTTGTTGCGCTGCTGCAGCACTTTTCCGTATTGCTGGAGCGTATACAGATAGCCGGGCTGTACCTGCCCGATTTCCATATCCAGAAATCTGCGGCGTACGCCCGGCGTTCCTTTTACAATTTCCAAATCCTCGGGTGCAAACATGACGACATTGATTGAACCGATAAAATCGCTCAGCTTCCGCTGCTCCAGCCCGTTGATTCTGGCCTTTTTCCCCTGAGAGGAGAAAGCCAGATCCAGTGTGACCGTACCGTAGCGCTTGTCCGCTGCTGCGCTGATGCGGGCTGCGTCTCCCTGCCAGCCGATCAGCTCCTTATCCTTGGAGGTGCGGTGCGACTTCGATAGAGCCAATACAAATATAGCTTCTAGGAGATTTGTTTTTCCTTGCGCATTTGGCCCCAGAAATACGTTTACTCCGTTGCTCGTCTCCAGCTCCAGGCTTTCATAGTTGCGATAATTTTGCAAAGCTATGCTTTTCAAAAACACGTTACGCCCTCCCGGCCCGTTCCACGCTTTATTTTGCCGTTACGATAAAGGCGCCGCAGCCTTCCACTTCCACTTTGTCCCCGGGGTACAGCTTGCGGCCGCGCCGGTTGTCAGGCTCGCCATTAATGTGGACAACTGCCTCCTGCAGAAAAAATTTCGCTTGTCCACCTGTGGATATACAATCCGACAGCTTCAAAAATTGTCCTAACGCAATATATTCCGTATCAATGCCGATTTCTTTCATTTTTTTGCCTCCCTTTCAAGTTGGCGGTTGCTCTTAGCCGGTTGTCCGATAGGGCAGAATGACGTACATGCTGAAATCGTGGTCCATTGGACGAATAATGATCGGGCGCATAGCTCCTGTAAAGCCAATAAACAGCTGCTCGCTGTCGATTACTTTCAGTACGTCCAGCATATATTTGGAGTTAAACGCAATTCGAAGCGGCTGGCCCGACATCTGCGAAGCATCCAACTGCTCCGTTACCCGTCCAAGCTCTGTAGAGCTGGAGGATATTTCAATGCCTCCGCTTTCCAGCGTCGTCAGACGAACGATGTTTGTTTTTTCCTCGCGGGACATCAAATAAGCGCGGTCGATCGCGTCCATCAAATTTTTAGTGTTCAGCACAAGCTCGGTTTCATAGGAGCTGGGAATGATTTTGGATGTATCGGGATAGGTGCCGTCCAGTATGCGCGTGTAAAACAGAATGTTGTCCACTTTGAACAAAACCTGGTTATCAGCGACAACTACGTCAACCATCGTATTTTGATCCGGAATCAATCTGGACAGCTCAACCAGCGTTTTGGCTGAAATAACAATATTGCTGAAATGATAGGAGCTATCCAGATCAACCTTTGTCGTGCGGCTGGCAAGACGATGACGGTCCGTAGCGGTAAATTTCAATTCGCCTTCGTTAAGGTTCCACAAAACACCGGTAAGAATAGGGGTTTGCTCGCTTGTTGAAGCCGCAAGCACCGTTTGGCGAATCATGGACTTAATCAAATCGCCTGGAATTTGAATGATTTGATTCTGGTCGACAGAGGGCAAAACAGGATATTCCTCGGGATCTAATCCCACCATCTGAATTTCAGAAGAGCCGGAGGAAATAACGGTTTGAAACTGGCCCGTTACTTCAATGGCGACTTGATCCGACGGCAGCTTTTTGACGATTTCTACAAAAAATTTGGCAGGAAGCACAACGCTTCCGGGTTTGTCGATTTGAGCAATAATTTTGTCTCCTTGTTCTACGGAAACAAAGCTTTGAATAGAAATATCAGTATCGCTGGCTGTTAACGTTACATATTGATGATTTACATCTATTTTGATGCCTCCAAGTATTGGAATGGCAGGTCGTGGCGATACGGCTTTGGCGACTTGTTGGATCGCATCGTTTAATTCGTTTTTGGAGATGGTTAATTTCATCTTTTCACCCGTTTCTTTGGAATTCGGATTTTGCGATTTTTAATGGTGTTTACAGCTATTAAGACGGTATTTTTTAAAAGAATTTTAGTAGTAGTAGCAGTAGGGGGCCTGAATATGTGGATAACCCCAAGGAACAGGGATGAAGCAAGCCTATCCACATGTGCATAGTGTGTGTATAGGCTTGCTTCGTTGTTCACATATGATTTTTAATTTTTTCAATCAAATTCTGGATAATCTTCCCGAGATCCTGATCCAGCTTTAATTGCTGGTTAATTTTTTCATGGGCATGAATAACAGTAGTATGATCTCGGCCGCCAAACGCTTCCCCGATTTTGGGCAAGGAATAATCCGTCAGCTCCCGAGACAGGTACATGGCTATCTGGCGCGGATACGCCACAGCCTTTGTCCGTTTCCTCGCTTTGAAATCTTCCAGGCGCAGACCGTAAAATTCACCTACTTTGGTCTGAATGTCATTAATCGTGATCATTCGCGGACGGCTGGATGGAATGATGTCCTTAAGCGCCTCCGCTGCCAAATGGGAAGTAATGTCGGCATTCATTAAGGAAGAATAGGCTACGACCCGTATAAGAGCGCCCTCCAGCTCGCGGATGTTTGTGTCGATTTGGCTGGCGATATAGTTCATGGCTTCGTTTGGAATATCAAGGTTTTCGGATCGCGCTTTCTTGCGCAGAATCGCGATCCGCGTTTCCAGATCCGGCGCCTGAATATCCGTTATCAGTCCCCATTCAAACCGCGAACGCAGCCGATCCTCGAGGGTCGGGATTTCTTTTGGCGGACGGTCGCTGGAGATGACGATTTGCTTGCGCGCCTCATGCAGCGCATTGAAGGTGTGGAAAAACTCCTCCTGCGTCTGCTCCTTGCCGGCAAGAAACTGGATGTCGTCAATGAGCAAAACGTCGATGTTGCGGTATCTTGTGCGGAAGCTTTCGCCCTGACTGTCGCGAATGGCGTTGATAAACTCATTCGTAAACTTTTCGGACGAGATGTAGAGTACCTTGGTATCGGGATTGTGCTCCATTATAAAATGTCCGATGGCGTGCATCAGATGCGTTTTGCCTAGGCCGACTCCGCCGTACAGAAACAACGGGTTGTACGTTTTCGCCGGGGCTTCCGCCACGGCAAGAGAGGCCGCATGGGCAAAACGGTTGTTGACGCCAACAACAAACGTATCAAATGTATATTTGGGGTTAAGCATATGAATATGGGGCTCGTCGCTCAATCTGGGAGCTTGAACCGGTTTTGGCGGCGGTATGAGGTTTTGCTCCACCGATTTTGGTTCTTCAATTGAAAACTTTACGTCGACCTGTCTTCCCAGAAATTCCTGAAGCGTTTTTCTGATCAGATTAGTATATCGTCCTTCCAGCCATTCTGCGGCAAAAGTTGTCGGCGCTGTTATTTCAAGTAGGGAATCATCGCGAAAAGAAGCTTTGGTCGCCTTGAACCAAGTATCAAAGCTGGGTTTGCTGAGCTTCGTTTGGATGATTGACAATACTTGTTGCCATAAATCGTAGGTATGGCTGTCCACAGACTGTCACTCCTTAATCGTCACTTGCTTGAGGGCGCGGGACGCGCGGAAAATATGTCGAATAGGGCGGCGTTCAGACGAAGCCGTCCACATTATGACGGATTTTATGGTAAGATTCATAAACAGGGGATGAGTTTGTTCACAATGTTATCCACAACCTGTTAATAAGATTGTGGAAAGAAGTAGTCCATCCACAACGAAAACATAACCATCATAGCAAATGACGCCTTATATTTCAACGAATTTAAGCATATTATCCACATTCTCAACAGCTTGTGTATAAATCTTATCGACAATACTAGATATTGTTTATATCATGTTAAGAATTCGACAAAGTTCGCTCCAGACATGAAAAAACTGTCCACATGTTATTAATTTATGGCGAATGGCGCCCTAAAACCCTGTTATCCACAGCTTGGATTAGCTCCTCGGGCATTCATGAGGCTGTTCCAATTTTACGAATAATGGAGAGATTGACTTTTCAGTGCTGCCGTGGTTTAATAATAAAAGTGATTTTTGCGAACTATACGGCATGTTGCCGATTATGCAAGAATGCGTTAAATAGGAGGTGCAGCTTAATGAGACCTACATTTAAACCAAATGTCAGCAAACGTGCGAAAGTGCATGGCTTCCGCAAACGGATGAGCTCGAAGAACGGTCGCAAAGTTTTGGCGGCTCGTCGTCAAAAGGGTAGAAAAGTTCTGAGCGCGTAAGCATGAGACCACTTCCGGTGGTCTTTTTTTTATTTTCATTTAAGAGGTAGTACTTTAAGAACGAATGGTGGAGTCGGCTGTGCGTAGAAAATTGCGTTTGCGAAACCGTGCAGATTTCGGGCGGATATACCGGGGCGGCAAGTCGTTCGCCAATGGACAATTTGTTGTGTATTGGTCCAGACAGAGGAGCGCCGATCCATTCCGGCTTGGCGTATCCGCCAGCAAAAAAATCGGCAATGCGGTTGTTCGCAACCGAATGAGACGTATGGTGAAGGAAATCGTTCGTCATATGGAGGATCGGATTATACCACAAACCGATCTGATCCTCATTGTCCGAAAACCGGCGACGACCATGACATTGCGCGAAATGGAAAAAAGCATACAGCATGTATTAAAGAGAGCGGGATTGCTTAAATAGTTAAATAGCGTTGTAGTAAAGGCCACTTTCAAAAAGTTCTCTTTCTATATAAGGGTTGGATTTTTTATGGAGGAAGGACTTTTTGTATATTCTCATGCAGGCACGCCGGGCCTGCTTGTTTATTTGTGTTTTTAATTGTGGTATAGTCAATGGTGGAGTAGACTACGTTAAGGCTCTCAGAGAGGAGATTGGATTTTGTTTCGGAATTCAACGAAAAAGTGGCTCCTGGTAGTTGGAATGATCCTGCTAGTCGGCCTGCTTGCAGGCTGTGCGCCAGCTGATCACACTATGGAGACGGAAGATTTATTGAAAGGGAACTTCTGGGAGAAATATGTAGTATACTATTTCGCCACTACGCTTGATTCGTTTGCTGGCTGGTTTGGCGGTTCCTATGTGCTTGCGATTTTATTGTTGACGATTATCGTGCGCACGCTTATTCTGCCGCTGACCCTGAAGCAATACCGCAGCTCCAAGGCCATGCAGGCGCTGCAGCCGCAAATGGCGGAAATCAAGAAGAAATATAAGGACAACCCTCAAAAACAGCAAGAGGAAACAATGAAGCTGTTCCAAACTCATCAGGTTAATCCAATGGCCGGCTGCTTGCCCATATTGGTGCAGATGCCTGTATTTATCGCACTTTACAATGCGATCTACTGGAACAAGGATATCCGGACAGACTCCATCTTTGGTTTTGTTCTCGGTGAGCCAAGCCCATGGTACTTCCTGCCGGTTCTTGCGGCGATTACTACTTTTGTCCAGTCCAAAATGATGCAGAAGCAGCAAACGCAACAAATGCCCGGTATGGGCATGATCATGGCGATCTTCCCTGTGTTGATTTTCGTGATGTCTACGTCGTTCCCTGCTGCATTGCCTCTGTACTGGGTGTTCAGCAACACGTATACAATTGTTCAAAATTATTTCCTGTATGTACGTTCATCTGACAAGGGTAAGAAGGAGGTCCTTGCAAAATGAAGAAAATCGTCGCATCAGGCAAAACGATAGAAGAAGCTGTGCGTAACGGCTTGGCACAATGGCAAGTAAGTGAAGATCGTGTTAATAAAGTCGTGCTGGAGCAGCCTTCCAAAGGCCTGTTTGGTCTTTTTGGCGTCAAGGAAGCCAAGGTCGAGCTAGAGCTTATTCCGGATCCCATCGAAGAAGCAACCGCATTCCTCAAAGAAGTGGCGGCAGCGATGGGACTTGAAACCAGTATTGAGCGTAAGCAAACCAAAGAAGGCGTTTTGCTGGCCGTTTCAGGCGGCGGAGAGCTGGGAATGCTGATTGGACGCCGCGGCGGCACGCTTGATGCCTTGCAATATTTGACTAATATTGTTGCCAATCGTTACTCGGACAGCCATGTTCGTATCGTACTTGATGCAGAGGATTTTCGCGAGCGGCGCCGGAAGACGCTTGAGGAGCTTTCTGATCGCCTGGCCGGACGCGTAATCCGGACAAGGAAGGAAGTTGTCCTGGAGCCGATGTCGCCTCATGAACGCAAGGTTATCCATTCTCAGCTTCAGAACCATCCCAAGGTAAGAACCTTCAGCAAAGGCGATGAGCCTAGCCGTCGCGTTGTTATCGCACTGAAGTAGAAGCAGAGCGTACCGAAGATAAAATTATAGTTGACAGCAATGGCTTGGTTCGTGGTCATTGCTGTTTTTCGATTTAGAGGTGATAGGACATGATTCACGATACAATTGCAGCCATCTCTACAGCAGTAGGTGAAGGCGGAATTGCGATTATTCGGATAAGCGGCCCCGACGCGATAATCGGAACCGATCATATTTTTGCATCCAAAATCAGTCTAAAAGACGCAGAGTCGCATACGGTGCATTATGGCCACATTACCGATCCTGTTAGCGGAGAAAAAGTAGAGGAAGTGCTGGTTACGCTGATGCGCGGCCCACGTTCCTTTACGGGTGAAGACGTTGTCGAAATCAATGCGCACGGCGGCGTAATCGCAGTGCGCAAGGTACTGGATCTTGTTTTGCAGCAGGATGGAATTCGGATTGCGGAACCTGGGGAGTTCACCAAGCGCGCTTTTTTGAATGGACGAATTGATCTGATGCAGGCAGAGGCGGTTATTGATCTTATTCGCTCCAAATCGGATCGCGCATTTACGGTTGCACGAAAGCAGGCAGAAGGGTTATTGTCCAGAAAGATCAAGGCGCTTCGCGGAACGGTGATCGAGCTGCTCGCTCATATTGAAGTTAATATCGATTATCCTGAGCATGATGTTGAGGAAATGACCAGCGCTTATATCCGGGAGCAATGTCTCCTGGCGATCGCTGAGCTAGATAAGCTGCTGAAAACAGCGAGCGAAGGCAAAATTTTGCGTGAAGGTATAATGACCGCTATTGTCGGACGTCCGAATGTGGGAAAATCGTCATTAATGAATGTACTCACACAGGAGGAAAAAGCAATTGTAACGGATATACCTGGCACAACAAGGGATGTAATTGAGCAGTTTGTTACGATTAATGGCATCCCTTTGCGCTTGCTGGATACGGCAGGTATTCGTGAAACAAGCGATGTAGTGGAGAGGATTGGCGTGGAACGGTCGCGCGATGCGCTTCAAGGCGCTGATTTGATTCTGCTTCTATTGAACCATAATGAGCCTCTTCACGCGGATGACAGGGAGCTGCTGCAGCAATTGGCAGGCCGCCAGGTCATAGTGATTGTGAACAAAAACGATTTGCCGGGACGGCTGGAGCTTGATGAGGTTGCGGGCATTATGCCAACGGCTCCTATTGTGCATATGTCGGTGCTGCAGGAAAGCGGACTTGACCAATTGGAAAAATCCATTAGCGATCTATTCTTTGAAGGCGGACTGGAAGCGGCTGATCTGACTTATGTCAGCAATGTTCGTCATATTTCACTGTTAAATCGTGCAAAATCGTCGTTGGAGGATGCCATTGAAGCAACCTACAGCGGCATACCGATAGATGTCATTCAAATCGACGCGCGTTTGGCTTGGGAATCGCTTGGCGAAATATTGGGCGATGAGGCAGGGGATTCGTTGATTGATCAAATTTTTTCTCAATTTTGTCTTGGAAAGTAGGGGGGTTAGGTAATGAGATATTTGGCTGGAGAATACGAAGTTATCGTCATTGGAGCAGGCCATGCGGGCTGCGAGTCAGCTCTTGCATCCGCCCGTATGGGCTGTGAAACATTGCTGCTAACCATTAATTTGGATATGGTAGCCTTTATGCCATGCAATCCGTCCATCGGCGGTCCGGCCAAAGGTCATGTTGTGCGTGAAATAGACGCTTTGGGCGGCGAGATGGGCCGCAATATAGATCGGACGTTTATCCAAATGAGAATGCTCAACACAGGCAAAGGACCGGCTGTTCATGCCTTGCGCGCTCAAGCGGATAAATTTGAATATCAGCATTTAATGAAGAAAACAATCGAAGAAACGCCTCATTTAACCTTGCGTCAGGGGATGGCTGAGGAACTAATCGTTGAGGATGGCAAATGCGTTGGTATTGTTACCAAATCAGGCGCAGAATATCGCGCCAAGGCGGTAGTAGTAACAACGGGCACCTACCTGCGGGGCAAAATCATTATGGGCGAGCTGATGTATGAGAGCGGCCCTAATAATCAGCAGCCGTCTATCAAGCTTTCGGCCAGTCTGAAGGAACATGGACTGGAGCTGATTCGTTTCAAAACAGGTACGCCTCCGCGCGTGCATAAAGATAGTATTGATTTTTCCAAAACGGAGATTCAGCCAGGCGATGAAAAACCGAAATTTTTCTCCCATGAAACCAAATCCTCCGATATTGAGCAAATTCCATGCTGGTTAACGTATACGTCTGAGGATACGCATAAAATTATTAACGATAATCTGCATCGCGCTCCAATGTTTTCTGGCGCTATTGAAGGAACAGGACCTCGTTATTGCCCATCCATTGAGGATAAAATCGTTCGTTTTGCCGATAAGCCGAAGCATCAAATTTTTCTGGAGCCGGAGGGGAGACATACTTCGGAGTATTATGTACAAGGCTTGTCAACAAGCATGCCAGAGGATGTACAGTTGGGTATTTTACGTACAATTCCAGGTTTGGAAAAAGTTGAGATGATGCGTACAGGATATGCAATTGAATATGATGCGGTTATCCCCACACAGCTGTGGCCTTCTTTGGAGACCAAGGTCATCGACGGGTTATTCACAGCTGGACAAATCAACGGAACATCCGGTTATGAGGAAGCGGCAGGACAAGGCATCATTGCTGGTATTAATGCCGCACGTAAAGTACAGAACAAAGAGGCCGTTATTATTGGACGATCACAGGGCTATATTGGCGTCATGATTGATGACCTGGTTACCAAAGGAACCAATGATCCCTATCGTTTGTTGACCTCCCGCGCGGAATATCGTTTGCTGCTTCGTCATGATAATGCAGATTTGCGTCTTACGCCATTGGGTTACGAAATTGGATTGATTACAGAAGAGCGCTATAAGCAGTTTATGATGAAAAAAGAGCTGGTTGAGCTGGAAACGGAACGTTTGCGTTCGACTAAAGTGAAGCCCGAAGAAATGAATGCCATGCTGGAAATGGCGGGTTCGGCGCCAATGGTGCAAGGTGGAGATGCGCTGTCGCTTTTGCGTCGTCCAGAAGTGACTTATCAGCATTTGGAATCGGTGTTGCCTTCTCCTTATGAATTGAGTGAAGAAATGAAGGAGCAAGTGGAGATAACCGTAAAGTATGCAGGATATATTGAAAAGCAACTTCTGCAAGTTGAGCGTCTTAACAAAATGGAGAAAAAGCGTATCCCGTCTGATATTGATTATAGCGATGTCCGTGGTCTGGCTTCCGAGGCGAAGCAAAAACTGGATGTGATTCGTCCTCTTTCTATCGGGCAGGCTTCGCGGATCGCAGGGGTTACTCCCGCAGACATTTCCATTTTGCTCGTATATCTGGAGCATTATAATCGGGTTACGGCAGCGAGAGGTTCACAATGAATGAATCAAATACGACAATTGGGTGGTTTACAGGGCTGTTGAAGGAGAGAGGGATTGACCTCTCTTCTCATCAGCTTCAGCAATTTCATCTCTATTATTCCATGTTAGTGGAATGGAATGAAAAAATGAATTTAACCGGCATAACCGAACAGGATGCTGTATATGAAAAGCATTTTTATGATTCGCTGACCCTTTCTTTTTTTCTTCCAATAAAGGAGCAGAGAAGTCTGGCTGACATCGGATCAGGCGCAGGATTTCCAAGCATACCGTTAAAAATATGTTTCCCGCATTTAAAGGTTGTGATCGTAGATTCATTAAACAAACGAATTCAATTTTTAAAAGCGTTGAGAGATGAGCTTGGACTTAATGATGTGGAGTGTGTCCATGGCCGCGCGGAGGATATAGCCAGGCTTCCGGTTCACCGTGATCAATATGATGTGGTTACGGCTAGAGCCGTTGCACGCTTGAACGTTTTAAATGAGTTTTGTTTGCCATTCACACGCAAAGGCGGTTTTTTTGCAGCGATGAAAGGTTCGCAATCTGGCGATGAAATTGCGGAGGCCACTACAAGTTTCAAACTGCTGAAGGGGAAATTAAAGGCGGAGCACAAGCTTATGCTGCCTCATGAGCAATCAGAAAGAAGTATTATTATTGTTGAGAAAACAGGCGATACCCCATCGAAATTCCCTCGCAAGGCCGGGCTGCCATTAAAACAACCCATTATATAAAATAAACACATTTTGAGCTATTGTTTCACGTGGAACAATAGCTCAAAACATTTTATAATAGATACATAATGTCAAGCAGGATTTCATTCCATATTCGTCGAATTTTTACCACATAACATATTGAATTGGTTTTGTGTCTTCTAAAAATGATAGTTTGTTTTTAGTCGCTAAACCTGCATCTAAACGCGGTTGTGTATCCTGAATGGGCGTGGCCGAGAGATGTTTACTTCACACAGAATAACCGGAAAGTCTAGATTTGAGCCTGCTTCTGCAGAGAATCAGCAAAGGATACCCTCATCCATACGTATGGAGCTATATTAGCTTGGATTAGTTTGCCACAAAGATATCGTTGTTTCGTATCCTTTTGCGAAACAATGTTTGACTGGCACTGTGATGTCAGTACTCTACTGTTGCAAAATGAAGCAATATAGGCGGTGGGTTTATTGTTGAAACTGGCAATCGGGAGTTTGTCTTATTGCTGGAGGTCTCATGTAGCAACATGCCTGCTTGTTTACTTCATTTACATCATACAAGTAGCAAACAAATGCTAGATTTATCAAAAAATCGGGTGGTTGTAATCAAGATGAAAGAACAAATTTCCCGTTTGTTTGGGTTGTCCGAGCAACGTACCAGTCAAGATGAGGTGCGGCAAATTCCGATTGGTGAAATTGACACGAGCCCTTTTCAGCCTCGTACGATTTTTGACGACGAGCGTATTGATGAGTTGTGTCAAACGATCAAAACACATGGGGTTATTCAGCCGATCGTTGTCCGGGTTCGCAACAATCGATATGAAATCATAGCTGGCGAGCGTCGTTGGAGAGCAGTCACGAAGCTGGGGTATGATACAATACCAGCCATTATTCGCGAGTTTAATGATTCGCAAACAGCCTCCATTGCATTAATCGAAAACCTTCAGCGGGAAGGGCTAACAGCTATTGAAGAGGCTGTTGCTTACCAAAAGCTGATCGAACTTCATCAGCTTACTCAGGAAAGCTTGGCGCAGCGCCTGGGTAAAAGTCAATCAACAATTGCGAATAAGCTACGGCTGCTTATGCTTCCAGAAGCAATCAAGCAGCACTTAATGGAAAGAAAAATTACGGAGAGACATGCGCGGGCATTGTTATCGCTAGATTCGGAGGAGCTTCAGCTTAAGGTGCTGGAGGAAATTGTTTCGAAGGATCTTAACGTTAAACAAGCTGAAGCAAGAATTGCCTTCCTTAAAGAAGCTGTAAAAAGCAAAAAAAGCAAACGGATATCTTTTACAAAAGATGTACGCCTTGCCTTAAATACTATTCGTCAATCCATTGAAATGGTGTCCGGATCGGGTCTGAAAATAAAGACGGATGAAAAGGATCATGACGATCATTACGAAATTACGATAAAAATACCGAAGCGATAATGAATATCGTCTAATTTTAGTTACAATTCAAGGCATGGCATGCTATGATTAATAACGACTTATGGGCCGCCTTCACTGAAGGCGGCGATGCCATTTATATCAAAAGTTTCACACATGAGGTGAATGAGAATTGTCCAAGATTATTGCGATTGCCAACCAGAAGGGCGGTGTCGGCAAAACGACAACGTCAGTCAATTTAGCAGCTTGTCTTGCATCTCTGGGAAAAAAGGTATTGCTGGTTGATATCGATCCGCAGGGCAATACAACAAGTGGCCTCGGTATTAATAAAGCCGATGTGTCCAATTGCATTTATGATGTTTTAATTAATGAAGTTCATCCACAAGAAGCAATGGTTGAAACCAGCGTTCCAGGTTTATTCGTTATTCCGGCAACCATTCAGTTGGCAGGCGCAGAAATCGAATTGGTTCCTACGATATCTAGGGAGCTTCGTTTGAAAAAATCGCTTCATATGGTGAAAAATCAATTCGATTATGTCCTTATTGATTGTCCGCCATCCCTTGGGATTTTGACAATAAACTCTTTGACGGCAGCAGATTCAGTCCTTATCCCGATTCAATGCGAATATTATGCGTTGGAGGGACTGAGCCAACTCCTTAATACAGTGAGATTGGTTCAGAAACATTTAAATACTACCCTTCAAATTGAAGGGGTATTGCTAACCATGCTTGATGCGCGTACGAACCTGGGCATCCAAGTGATTGAAGAAGTGAAGAAATACTTCCAACAGAAGGTGTATCAAACGATTATTCCGAGAAATGTAAGGTTGAGCGAAGCGCCCTCCCATGGTCAAGCTATTATAACGTATGACCCAAGATCAAAGGGTGCAGAGGTTTATCTTGAACTTGCAAAGGAAGTGATTATGTATGAGCAAGCGGCTAGGTAGAGGTCTTGACGCGCTAATACCGTCCTTATCCGTACAGGATGACGATAAAGTTATTGAAGTATCGCTAGCTCAATTACGTCCTAACCCTTATCAGCCTCGGAAGAATTTTGATGAGGATTCCATAAAAGAATTGGCGGAATCCATTAAACAACATGGCGTTATCCAGCCTATCATCGTGCGTACGGTTCTTAAAGGCTACGAAATCATTGCAGGGGAACGTCGTTTCCGTGCATCGCAATATTGCGGCAATACAACAATTCCTGCAGTAGTCAGAAGCTTTACCGACCAACAGGTGATGGAAATTGCTCTTATTGAAAATTTGCAGCGTGAAGACCTTAACGCACTTGAGGTGGCTGTAGCTTATCAAGCATTGATGGATAAGTTCAACTTGACGCAGGAAGAGCTTAGTTTAAAGGTCGGCAAATCCCGTTCTCATATTGCCAATTTTGTAAGGCTGTTGTCGCTGCCTGAGGAAATCAAGCAATATGTTTCACGTGGAACAATTTCAATGGGACATGCACGTGCGTTGGCAGGGATTAAAGAAGTTTCTATTCAAAAGGAATTGGCTGAAGAAACGGTTAGCTCGGAATGGAGCGTTCGTGAGCTTGAGGATGCGATCCAGTCCTTGGATTCTAAAGGGAAAAAGGATCAAAAACCTACCAAGCAGAAGAAGAGAGACCCCTATATCGAGCATTTAGAAGAGTCGTTGAGAGAGCAATTTAAAACAACCGTAAAAATAAAGCAGCAAAAGGATAAAGGGAAAATTGAGCTGCAATATTACAATAAACAAGATTTGGAGCGTTTGCTGGAGCTGCTGCAAAAGCTTGCGTAATGTAGCGGTTAAAAGCAAACAATTGGATAAAGAAATATAAACGTTAAATGGCATATCGAAGTTGTAATCTTTCATTTGAAGGATTAAACTAAGATATGCCATTGTTGTTGAAGAGGGGATGTGATCATGACCATGGAAGAACAAAGATTGATATATTTGGATCATGCGGCAACATCGTGGCCGAAACCGCCGCAAGTAACGGAGGCAATGCTTCAAGCGGCCTTGAATGACGCTGCTAATCCGGGACGCGGGAGCCACGCAATGGCTGTTAGAGCAAGCCGGATTATGTTTGATACGCGCAAGTGGCTAGCTAAACTTTTTCATATAAAAAATCCAAATGACATTGCTTTCACTTGCAATACAACGATGGCGCTGAATATGGCCATTAAAGGTTGGGTAAAGCCGGGAGACCATGTAATAGCAACCTCGGTTGAACATAATTCAGTAAGGAGACCGCTATATGATCTGGAGTTGAAACATGGTGTCCAGGTGAGTTATATAGAAAGCAATGCCGAGGGTGACATCCATGTAAATCAAATCGCAGAAGCCATTAGAAGCAATACTTCGTTAATTATAGCCACGCATAGCTCTAATCTGCTTGGCACTATTTTGCCTGTTGCAGAGATTGGTGAATTAGCTCGAAAAAAAGGCATAAAGCTGCTTGTGGATGCTGCGCAAAGCGCGGGTATCCTGCCCATTGACGTGGAAGCCATGGGTATCGACATGCTGGCGTTTCCGGGTCATAAAGGGTTGTTGGGGCCGCAAGGCACCGGAGGCCTTTATATCCATCCCGAGCTTGATCTGGAGCCGCTTTTGCATGGCGGTACGGGAAGCCAATCGGAAACGCCATGGCAGCCACAGGTAAGACCGGATAGATATGAAGCAGGGACGCAAAATACACCAGGGCTTGCCGGTCTTCAGGCAGGCGTCAGACATATTCTGAATGAGACTGTTCAGAAGATCCATACTAATGAATGGAGGCTTTCTCAGCGCCTGTTAGAAGGGCTGAGTGGCGTAAATGGCGTAAATGTACTGGGTCCTGCAATTGGCGAGCCTAGAACAGGTATTGTGGCTTTCTACGTGGATGCCATTGATCCGTCGGAGATGTCTTTTATTCTGGATCAGCATTACGGAATTGCGGTAAGATCGGGCTTCCATTGTACGCCACTTGCGCATAGCAGCGTAGGCACTGCAAAAACCGGGGCGGTAAGGGCGAGCGTCGGGCTATATACGACGGAGCAGGAAGTTGATGCATTGACGGAGGCTGTGAAGGAAATCGTCGAGCAGTATAAGCTGTAAGAAGCGCGTTACGCTTCACCGAAAGCTGAGGCAGAGTCATAAATAGAGTGGGAGATGGAAACAAGGCATGGGGGACTGGTTATTGGAGCCGGCAGGTATTGCGATCATACTGGTTGCAGCTGTGATAATGTTGTTGATGATCTGGATAGGCGTCTTGAGCTCCAAGTTAAAAAAGCTTCGCAAAAGCTATATGGCGACAATGGGGGAGACAGGCATCACCAACATGGAGGATGTGGTGATTGAATTGAGAAAACAGATTGAGGACAATCGCTTATACAGCGACCGCCTTCATCAAAGATTGGCCGAAGTGGAAGCCAAGCTTCCGGCAATGAAAAGTAAGGTTGGCGTTGTCCGATACAATGCTTTTTCCGACCATGGCAGCGATCTCAGCTTTTCAATTGCGTTATTGAGTCCCAAGCAAGATGGAGTTGTGTTCTCGGGACTCCATGGCCGCGACAGCACGTATGTTTACGCGAAGCCGGTTACAGACGGCGAATCTAGTTATCCGCTTACACCGGAGGAGCGCAAGGCGATTCAGGAAGCAAAGTAGCGAAGTGCTGCTAAGCTGCCAACAACCAGAATTAATTGCTTTCAGCCGCAGCGGATTGAGCTCTCATTAACGATGTAGACCGGATGTGAGAGGCCACAGCAGAAAATAGGCTGGAGGCAATAATTTCAGACATGCGCATTACGAGATGAAGCCGAGTGTTTTGCAGCACAAAATACTCCATAAAGCCGCCGACATTCACGATTCCGGTAATATGAATATCGCCAACCGGAGGGAGCTCCTTGTTGACGCCTGCGCCGGGCTTAACCGGTCCTTCGCCGACCTGAATGCAGCCTACGCTGGAAACCTGTCCGAGACAAGCGTCAATGCCGATGACAAAAGGATGAATAAAGCTATGGTTGATCGTCGTTAACGTTTCCTCCAGATTCATGGCATGTACAGGCTCCTCCAGCGTGCCGTAAAGGTGAAAGTGAGGGCTTTTAAATTTCAGCAGAGCTGAACCAATAAGCGGGCCCAAAGCGTCGCCGGTTGAACGATCGGTTCCTATGCAAACAATGACGACAGGGCGATCGGAGGCAAGCTCCTCCAGGTGGCCGATCAGACGATGGGTAAGCATGCCGGCGGCGTTGGTCGTTGTGTAAGGAACTTTAAAAGGCGTCTCTTTGCCAAATGGAAGCTTCATAGAATCCCTCCAATATCAAATATGTTACTAGTATATGGATGAGACTTCCGTTTTATACGTCTTGATAGCAATAGAGGAGGACTTATGCTTATCGCGTTTGATTCAACGCAGCAGGCCCTTCGAGCCGAGATGCTGTTGGAATATGTTGAAATCGAAATAGATATATGCCCAACCCCTAAAGAAATTACAGCCGGATGCGCTTTGTCCATCCATTTTGAAGAGGGAGATTTGGAGCAGGTAAAGCAAGTGATTGTTTCAGAAAAGGTGGAAATCCGGGGCATTTTCCAAGAGGTCACGTCAGGTGTTTATAAGTTAATTAACTAAAGGCGGTTAAATCGGGAGCTGGTAATGACCGTATGGGTAAAATGTATAATTCGTTTGTGGAATGGCTGAATAAAAATTGGGAGTGGGAATTGATCGGTTTATCAGCTATCCGGATTGCTGCCATTCTGGTTATTGGCAGGCTTGTTATCTGGCTGCTGCACAAGACGATTAATCGAGTTGTGCTGGATAATGTGGGCAAACGCACATTGAGCCAGGCCCGCCGAATGACGACGGTAGGCAAGCTGTTAAAAAACGTCACGACGTATATCATATATTTCATCACTTTTATGCTGCTGCTGTCTGAGTTTGGCGTCAATTTGGGGCCGCTGCTTGCGGGTGCAGGCGTTGTTGGCCTTGCTATCGGCTTTGGTGCGCAAAGCTTGGTGAAGGATATTTTAACGGGCTTTTTTATCATTCTGGAAGACCAGTTTGCAGTAGGAGACGTTATTCAGACGGGCAAGTTTAAAGGCACGGTAGAGGTCATCGGCTTGCGGACAACCCGGATTGTGAGCTGGACAGGAGAGGTACATATTTTGCCCAACAGCATGATTCAGGATGTTACGAACTTTAGCATTCATAATTCGCTTGCGGTTGTGGATGTTGCAGTGCCGTTTGCGACGGATGTCAATTCCGCGATGGAGTGGATTCAGGCAACAGTGAATGGATTGCATCATGAAAATATCATTCAACCGCCCAAAGTGTTGGGCGTGCAGAGCATAACGGCTGCCGATATGGTGATTCGCGTCATTGCCGAATGCAGGCCTAATTCGCAAAGTGCGGTATCCCGGCTGCTCTATAAAGAAATACAAGAAATGCTCCTGAGTAAAAGCGTGTCCAGCTCTATTAAAAATGAAATACAGGAGGGATGAGGCATGGAACGCAAAGAATTTCAGCTCGGTGATATTGTACAGATGAAAAAGCAGCATCCTTGCGGTACAAACGAGATGGAAGTTATTCGGATGGGGATGGATATACGGATCAAATGCGTGGGATGTCAGCATAGCGTATTGATACCTCGCGCCAAATTCGAAAAAAACATGAAAAAGGTTCTACGTTCCAAGCCGCAGAGCGCTGAGGGCGAATAAGAACGAATAAGAATGAACAGCCTGTAACGGCTACAGAAAAAAGCGCAAGCTCAGGGGAAGAGGAAAACTCTTCGATGCTGCTCCTGACCTTGCGCTTTTGTCATTTTGTCATTGAATAGAAATTAGGCACGGGTGTTCTGACATTAACGATACCTATTCGACGGAAGGGCGTATGCTGTCTTCCATGACGTCAAGCTTATTTTCGCTTATTTTGCCCGACTCCGAAGGAAGGGGCGCCGGCACTATTATCGGTTGCTGTGATTCGGCGGCAATGGTACTATTGCTTCCTTCCGCAATCAGCATTGTCTCATCGGAGGGCGCTATTTCATTGATGTTTGGCTCTGCGGCTGAAGGAGAAGTGAATGGTTCTGGCAAAATGAAATTTGGCTCAGATACGGGCCCTTGATGGTTAGTTGCATTCGTATTCTTATCAGGACTAGTATTTGTGTCTTTAATGGCATTAGCATTGGCATCATTAACACTTGTGATATCCGTATTATGCTTAAGATTGGCGCTGGAGTCTCTGTTGGGTTCATTATCGTCTTTCTCTCCAAGTCCGGTCAGCTTTAAGGGATTCCCAGTACCAGGATCTGCAACCGTTGGAGTAACCGATGAAGCCCAAATGGCTGCAATTATGCTAACCGCTGCAACCATCATTACAGTTGATAAAAGCAGGACCATCGTTTTTTTACTGTGTTTCTTAACATTTAACATAGCGTTTAACCGCCTTTTTAATTTTTTTCCGTCGCCGGATAAAGAAGCGCCAAATTGCACTGGAAGTCTTCTTGCAAGAAGCTGGTTGCCGGCCGATACGTTCAGAATGGTTTGACCATAACGCAATCGCTCCGACCGCGACATCTTCTTGACTACCGCTTCGTCGCATGACAGCTCGCTCCAAGTCGCAAGGTCTTGACGAAGCAGGTGAACCAGGGGGTTAAACCAATGCAGGGCGCTTATGCCAAGACTGGCAGCCTTCACCCATATATCTTTCCTATTTAAATGAATCAGCTCATGCCGAATGACCATGTCCCAATCCAGGCCGTCTATGGAAGCGGCGGGGAGATAGATAGTCGGGTTGAAGAAGCCAACCAGCATAGGACTTGGCAGCAAGGGGCTGGAAGCCAGTGCAACCTTGCTTGTTATGCCCAAATCAGCTTTAACGGCAGCTAACCGCTCCGCTGCTTCGCTATTGGCCGCAACCGCGCTTTGGCTGCGCCTCAACACAGTGGTAAACCGAATATAACCATAAAGCTGCCATGCAGCGAATAGGAGTGCTCCTGCGGCCCACAGCGTCAACAGAACGATAACCGCATTTTTGGGCACAGTCAGTATCGGCTTGGCTGTAATCGACAAAAGATTGGACAGAGATAATGGATTAGGCACTTGTAAACCGGCTTTATCTCTTAGCAATGCAGAACCTTCGGAAAGTGTGGATATAACGCTTATTCGCGGCAGCGCAATAGTAACAGGAAGCAGATAAAAGACAATTGCCATTTTGCCTAATTTGTAACGCCAAAAGGCAGGGAAGCGTTCCGCAGGTACAAGACGAAGCAAAAGAATGGCAGTAGAGGCAACGCTTCCGGCTATGGTCAACGTAAATAAAAGCTCAAGCATAACATTCATGTGCGTCACCTACTTTTCCGAAAGCCATTTTTTGAGTTCGACCATGTCTTGGTCGGACAGCTTGTTACCATCGTACATTGCAGAAATCAGATTTTTGACAGAGCCTTGGTACAAGCCGTCCAGCACTTGCTGAGTTTCCAGCAGCTTGTATTCCTCCCGGGACAGACGGGGAGCATATTGGTTGGTGCGTCCATTCCTGGTAAATGTCAATGCGCCCTTGTCTACTAATCGCGACAAAAAGGTAGAGATCGTCTGCGCTTTCCATTCGCGTCCTTTTTGCATAAAGACGTTTAACAGCTCGGTTGAAGTAACCGGCGGCGTGCAGGACCAGATCTCTTCCATTAACTCCAATTCCGTATCGGATAATTTCTGAACGTGGTTCATTTCGAACACCTCTCTATAGCGTTTTCCTGATTAATTAGGTTTGTGATCACTACATACCGTAGTGGGGAAAACGTACTACAGTCGGTAGTATGCTGTCAAGCTTTAGAGGGTATCTTTAAGCATTTAATTCCCTTAGCTTCGTGAAGCTGCATTGTTCTCCAGCTCCTCTTTTAAAAGCTTTTCTTGAGCCTGTCTTTCCATTTCAGCCAATGCTTCCTCAATTGATTTTTTTCCGCCCAGCACCTGCTGAAATTCATCGTCCATAATAGAAGCAAACAAGCGGTTGAACCTGCCTATCTCCAAACCCTTGGAGCGGGAGGAAGGCTCCAGCTTATAAATAAAATGGCTCCATGCTCATTCCGTCAATATCGGTAATAAAGGCGGTTCGGCTTAACAGGGTGCCTGGAAGAGACAACTTTGATCGGATTCGGGCAAATTCTTCACTATTGACGAATTTCACAAACTCCCAGGCGGCTTTAATATTTGGCGAATCATGGTTGACAGCCAATATTTGATTAATGCTGAAGGATTGGCTTTGTCCACGGTTAACGGGGTCGACGGGTGCAGTTACCATGCCCCAGTTCGGCATTTCGCCTTCATCCATTTCATCCTTTGCTTGCTTGAGGCTTTCGGGATCAAAGGAGTTGCCCATTTTCATCGCAATTTTTCCGGAGATAAAGGGATCTTCACGGTAAAAATGATCAAAGGTTTGCATTTCCGGCTGCTCAGACAAACCAATTGCTTTAGCCTTAACAGCATCTGCAACGCTTTGAAAAGCATTTTTCCAGCCTTCCGTATTTAACGTTACCTGCTTGCCGTCAGGACTTAACAGAGCAAGGCCATTCGTTGTTCCAACAGTGTAGGCCAAGCCGCTGTACGTATTAAATAAAGGCAAACCAAAGCCGTAGACCTGATTGTCGCCATCCTTTTGAGACTGGAACTGTCTGGCCAGCATCAATACTTCATCCCAGCTCATGGAATCGGTAGGAGGCTGTATCCCGTGTTTTTGGAACAAATCCTTATTATAGAGCAGCACCTCGCTGTTAAACATCGGAGCAAGCCCGTTTAGCTTACCGCCCGACCGGTCACGGAGCAGCTTAAGTATTGCGGGATGGATGCCTTCAAGGTCGAACTTATCCTGCTGAACAAATACGTCAAGGTCAACCAGCTTTTTCTCATCCGACAGCCTTTCATAATTATCCAAGGATAGCCAAAGGACATCGGGTTTTTCCTTTTCCAGAAAGGAAGCTATAAAGTTGCTATCGTTTTCTCCCGATGGATCAAATAATTGTGTATTTAATACCTCGATATTGATGTTGGGGAATTTGCTAATAAAAGCGGTGCCGTAATCCCGGTAAAATTCATCCTCGTCATAACCAAACATCACTTTAATGGTTACTTGCTTATCTTGGTTTGGCGGTTCATTAGTGCCATTGGGGCCGCTACTCCCGCTGAAGCATGCTGTTAACAGCATCGACGTTGACAAAAGAACGCTAATGACTGCCGTCAGCGGATTCCATCTCTTTAAGATCATAAACCTTCAACCTTTCCTTAAGCAGTTCCGGTACGTTATGCGTCCATAACGCCACACATCCTATTACTACGCCGCGTAGTGAATATAAATTACTACATCATGTAGTGGATTGTCAAGCGTCGAAAAACATGGGCTTATGCCATTCTCAAAATGAGTCCTGGATTAGTACAATTCGCTTGCAAAGCTCATGCCTGCTATGGTACAATCTTTCTTGTGCCGCTATTATTGCGGAGAGGTACCCAAGAGGCCCAAGGGGGCTGACTCGAAATCAGCTAGGCGTGTCAAAGCGTGCGTGGGTTCGAATCCCACCCTCTCCGTACTCTAGAAATGACAGAAACCTTCTACATCGACATGTAGGAGGTTTTTTTGTGTTTTGGCGAACCGTTTAGCCAGTTGTGCAGATAGCTAATTGAGGGGGTGGAAATATGCCGATGGAGGGGCAGGAAGCAGAGAGGCTGGTACGGCTTTACGGAAGCCGGATTTACGCCTTCTGCCGCAAGCTGGCTTTGAAGCAAAGCGATGCCGACGACTTGTACCAGCAAACCTTTTTGAGGGTGCTTGTTATGCCCCGGCAGATGGATATGGATCATAATCCCGCAGGTTTTTTGATGGCGATTGCCGCACGCATATGGCGGGATGAAACAAGGAAATATGCGCGAAGACAACGAATCGCGCCGATTCAGGATATGGACGGGGATATCAGCTCGGTTGCTACTGCCGGAACAACAGAAAATGAAATGGAAAAAAAGCAGCTCCAGGCAGATATCCGCATGCTAGTGGAGCATTTGCCCGACAATTTGCGAGTGCCGGTACTGCTGCAATATATGGGCCAGTTGACCACGGTGGAAATCGCCCGATTGCTCGGCATTCCGCAAGGTACGGTAAAAAGCAGACTTCATCAAGCAAGGCAGCAGCTAAAGAAGGAATTGGAGGGAATTGGACATGACGAAAAAAATGTATTCGGGCGCTGATTCCCAGGATCAGCAATGGGAGGAGCTGCTTCAGGAATCGCTATGGATCGAGGAGGAGCCGCCGCAAGCCCTTCAGGCAGAATTGATTGCCAAACTCCGGAATAGCAAGCCAGCCTGGCGTCTTCCATATTGGATACCGGCTGTTGCGGGAGGTTTGCAATCTGCTGGTTTGATCATAGCCGTGCAGCTTATGCTGCCAGGCACCTTGCTGGCACAGCTCTCCATAATCGGCGGCTCCGTTCTGATGGCCAGCGCTATTCTATTGACTATCGTAGCGAGAGTGTTGCAAAAAGGGAAGGAGGATGGAGAAACATGCTATTAATGTATATATTGATTGGTGTTGCTTTTTTGGCCGCCGTTGGGACGATGATTGGACTCGGGGTATGGACCTATAGGGATGCCAAAGCGAGAGGGCTGGAAGCGGGGATGTGGACGGCTATTGTTGTATTGGTGCCCAACCTGATTGGCTTCCTATTATACCTCCTGATCGCCCGAAAACAGCATAAAGCAATGTGTCCGACATGTGGTCAAAAAACAGAGGCCAGCAAACCGTTTTGTTCGAATTGCGGCGCGGATATGCGCGATTATCAGAACTCTGCACACTTACCATTAACTACAGGTAAAAAGACAGGAAAAGCGCCTCTGGTCGTGGCGCTGGCTTGTGTAGGCATCACCGTTGCTACGATGATCGGCGCGGGGGTTGCCGTTGGCATGGAGCAGCCAGAAATGTTCACCTCCAAAAACGTATCGCTGTTTCAAACACAAACGATGAGACCAGGCGTATGGAAGCTTTCATTTCGTTACTTTGATGGCGAGAAGGAGCGTGCAATTACGATCAAGGACGGGAAGCCTCAAACGTTCAGAATGGAAGCGACCATTACGAAGGGAACGGCTGAGCTTGGCATTACGGTAGACGGCGAGGAGGTTAAGCGCGTTTCCTTAAATGAGCTAACCGATGAGTTTATATGGGACTTGTCGCAATATCCGGATAAAAGCAGAGTGGTTATCAAGCTTTATGGAGAAAAAAGCTCGGGTAAAATAAATATGAACTGGAAGAGTTAACTCCTCCAGTTCATCCTGTACTTGATAAAGCCCCGCCGCCAACGGGGCTTTTTTACTGCTCATCCACAATTGCCTGAACTTCGATTTCAACGAACAGCAGCGGGTCAATAAGCGCCTTGACCTCTACCATAGTGGCAACGGGCTGAATGCTCCCGAAAAACTCGCCATGCGCCTTGCCGACTTCCTCCCAGCGGGAGATATCTGTAAGGCGATCCCGTAAAAACTTGCTTCCTCATGTCGAATTCACCTCGGCATAAAAATAGAACATACGGATTTCATCATAACCGGAATCTATGCGTTTTTAAAGATCAAGTAGAGAGTTACGCTTGTTGCAGTTTGCTGGTTTTTGTCTCGTCGGGCGGGCCCGCAATAGCCAGCAGAAGCGCAATAAAACCTGGGACGTGATACCGTGGAGCGGACTCCACAAGCAGCAGCATCAGGAAGGTGCCGATCAGGAACAAGGCGGCTGCCAGCGGAACCATTCCGCCAGGCTTGAAACCGCAGCGCCTGAGCTTGACGAAAAGCACACATGCCGCTGCGGTAAGAAATACGGTATAGAGAAGATCCCCTAGCCCTAGCAGCTTGAAATGCAGCTTATTGTAGAGCTGGTGCGCGCCTGCATCCTTGGAATAGGAGGCCATATGAGCGTCAATCAGCTGAAGCGCCCAGCCGTCCGTGCCCCATGCCGTTTTGATCTTATTGGCAAGGAAGAAGACGCCTTGTCCGCTTCCAAACCAATGCCGGAGACGTTCCCAGCTCCGGTCCAGCATAACATCGTGAGTGGCTTGCGCATCGCCGAGTTCATTGTAGACCAGCCCTAGCGCCTGGCTGTCACCGGCGTTCCACAACCCGAGGTCTTCTCCTTGCATGTCAGGGTTGGTTCCCACGAACACATTAAAGCCAATGGGCATTTTGGCCGCTTGCAGCTGGATATGATCACTGACAAAGCCATTCAGCAGCGAGGATAGTCCAACGTAAATGACCAGCCCAGTCAGAAGCAAAACGCCGCGTTGAATCAAACGCCATGGACCGGGAGACAGTAACACAGCCAGGATAAAAATGATGACAAGAATGCTTCCGATCGGCCGCACAAAATTGCTGAAGGCAGTAATCAGAAGGAGCAGAGCGGTCAAAGCAGCCATTTTGGGAAGCGGGGCTGTAAAGGCGCCTTTAAAGGTTGCTTTAAGCACCAGCAGAAAAAGCAGAAAGCAGAAAATAAACATATATTCCGTATTGGCGAACGTGTTGAAATAAATGAGCGAAGGCCACAGGCTGATGACGAACAGGCAAAACAGATAACGGCCTGGATAACGTGCCGCAGGAAACAGAAACCAGAGAAGCACAATCGACAGGATATATAGGGCTACATTAAATAATTGCGAGACAAGCATAGTGGTGCCAGCTAGTTTCATAACAGCGCCAAGCACATAGGAAAAGCCGAATACATGGGGAAATAGCGCCGAATAATCATCAACGGAATAAATCCCTGCGGCATAGCTGACGGATCGTTCGAAATAAGCTTCAAAGTCGGATTCAAATTGGTTAATCTGAAAGGTGTAAAGCCACAAGCCGCGAACAAGTATTGAAAACGAAACAACCGCAATCGTTACGAACAGCGGCTTTGCCGCGAGCCACCGCCCCCAGGATTTCAGCAGCGGAACCATCCATTTATCGTGTTTTACGCAGTATGTAATTGCCCAGATGCCGCCTGCCGCAAGCAGTCCGCAAATAATCGTTAAGGGCAGTCCCACATATTGATAAATATTTTGCAGAAATTTTGTATTGGCAGCTAACGCAATTAATACAACAACAATCATCAGAATAATCCAGATTGAACGATGGCAAAAGGTACGAATATTTTGCAAAGTCATATATTTTTCTCCTATAAAAAGTAATTGAAGATAAGGCCATCCATTCACTGTAATACAGAATAACGACAATGTAAATCCAATAAGAAAAGAGGGCCCTTTTTAGGAGCCCTCTTCCTCGACGGTGTAAATTGATGTTCAAACGTAATCCTTCTCACGTGCTGCCGGACATCGAATTGAAGAACAACAGGCTAACGCCTCAGCCTCATTTCAACTCCTTGCAAATGCCGTCTTCAAAGAACATCGTTGTTCTCAAAAGACATCTTCGCTTTTACATGCACCGGATGAAATACAAATGCTTTCCTTGCACCAACTGGTCCAACGGAACCACACCTCTCTTCCACCGTCAGTCCTTAGGATAGCCATCTTGCTGAAACTTATGCATTGGAAAGGAAGATTTCTTTAATGCCCCATCCGTTTCCATTTGCGCTCGTGATTGCTTGTTTCGGGGAAACGCTGGCCCTTGCGCAATTCCACCTTTTGCGGGTTTTGAATTCCCATGTGGAAGGAATTGACGCCGTCTTCGATATACGTACCGTCATTCGGCGCTTTATCGCCTGGCGAAAATAAGGTCCATTCACCCATACTGTTACCTCCGGTTGTCCAATATTTTTTGTTCCGCTTTAGTTTGAGCCAGGGGAGGCTGCGGTATGAATAACAGTTTACGGATATTGCTTTAACGGATTCGGACATAACCGCTGCGGATGCAACAGCTAGAAAGGCACTTGCCATGGGCGATTCAATTTGATATAGTAAAAGGATGCGAGCATAGCTCGTTCCTTGCTCCATTTTATGGGGCCGTTAGTCCAAAAGGAGGTGAAACACAATGCGCAAATATGAAGTGATGTACATCATTCGTCCAGACGTAGAGCAAGAAAACGTTCAAGCTCTCGTTGATAAGTTCAATGGCATCATCTCCAACGGCGGCGAGGTCATTAAATCTGATGTGATCGGCAAACGTCGTCTTGCGTATGAGATCAACAAGCTTCGTGACGGTTATTTCGTTCTGGTTCATTTCAACGCAACAACTGAAGTTGTAAATGAACTTGACCGTTTGATGAAGATTTCGGATGAAGTTATCCGTTCGTTGATCGTCAGAGACGTAGCTTAGTCGCGTTTACGCAGGATTGTCCAATGGGGAGGGCGAAAGCATGTTGAACCGTGTAATTCTGATCGGCAGATTGACGAGAGATCCCGAGCTTCGATATACACCTGCAGGCGTTGCGGTTACGCAATTTACGCTGGCTGTAGATCGGCCGTTCTCGTCGGGTCAAGGGGAGCGGGAAGCGGATTTTATTCCGGTTGTAACCTGGCGCCAGCTGGCTGAAACCTGTGCCAATTACTTACGCAAAGGCCGTCTTACGGCGGTTGAGGGCCGAATTCAAGTGCGGAACTACGAGAACAATGAGGGCAAACGCGTCTATGTAACGGAAGTTATAGCAGACAATGTCCGGTTCTTGGAGTCCAATAAGGAAGGCGGAGCGCCTCGCGAGGATAATGGCGGCGGTGGAGGATACAGCAGCGGCGGGGGCGGCAACTCAGGCGGCTACGGCAGCGGAGGCAGCTCGTCCGGCTCATCCTACGGCGGTGGAAACCGATCCGGCAATTCATCACGGAACGATAGCAATAATGATCCTTTTAAGGATGACGGTCGCCCAATTGACATTTCCGAAGATGATCTGCCATTTTAAATATCAACGACAAGGAGGATGTACACCATGGCTTTCAAACCAAGAGAGAACGGCGGCGACGAGCGTCCAGAACGTAAGTTCAGCGGACGTAAAGGCGGACGCAACAAACGCCGTAAAGTTTGTTTCTTCACTGTAAACAAAATTACTCACATTGATTATAAAGACACGGATCTGCTCAAGAAGTTTATTAGCGAGCGCGGCAAAATCTTGCCACGTCGTGTAACTGGCACAAGCGCGAAATACCAACGCTTGCTGACAATTGCCATTAAACGTTCTCGTCAGATCGCTTTGCTGCCTTACACAACTGAATAGGTTGAATAAGCAGTAAAGAGCTGATGTCTGATGAACTGGCTGTCTCCCTTCTTAGGCGAGACAGCCAGTTTCATTCCGGCAATGCAAAGACCCGCAAGAGGAGCACTCCTGAAGTGCCTCTCTTGCGGGTCTTTTGTTTTACTATAACCTTCGACCTCATATCCAACATTATTTTCATCTCCGCGCGTATTTCCACCCCTATATCTTTCCCTTATAATCAATTGTAGAAGAAAGCTAGTTGACCAACAAAGATGAAGGAACAAGGAGCAGAATAAAGTGGGCGAACCTGGCAAAATCGCAAAACAAAAAAGCGGCGGCTTCAACAAAATATATGCATTGCAGCTTGCTACCATTTTTATAGGCTTTATCATATTTGGATTTTCGGAAAACATTAAAGGTCCGGCGATTCCGCGAATTCAATTCGATTTTATGTTGAATGAATCGCAGCTTGGCACCTTGCTGTCGTTGAATGCGCTGGGGTATCTGATCGCTTGTTCGTTTACGGGGTATTTAACCCGGATATGGGGGATTAAAGCCGTTACCGTTGTTTCTTTTGGACTGATGGCATTATCCGGCGTATTTATTTTTGTCTCGCAGCAATATGCTGTGTTTTCGTCGTCTTATTTTCTGATGTATATTGGAAACGGAATGCTGGAGATTGGATTAGCTGTACTGGGAGCGCGAATCTTCGTTAAAAATACCGGTATGATGATGAACCTGACCCATGGGTTTTATGGACTCAGCTCAACGGTGGCGCCGCTTATCGCGACGGGGCTGATGAAGCTGACTATAAACGGCTATACGCTGGATTGGCGCGGAATGTATATGGCTGTGCTCATGCTGTCGCTTATCCCGATTGGCTTTGCGCTGGTCAGCAAGTTTCCGGGCGACGAGGTTAAGCATGAGGATCGCGTTCCGATGAAAACGCTGCTGAAGGACCGTGTGTTATGGCTAATGGTGCTTATTTTGTCCTTTGGCGTAGTTTCGGAGCTGGCGGTTGGCGGCTGGCTTGTCAACTTTCTGGAGAAAGCGTATAGGTGGGATACGATTACGGCCTCGGGCATGCTGTCTGCCTTTTTTCTCTGTTTTGCGCTGGCAAGGCTGCTGCTTGGGCCGCTGACGGACAGGATCGGCTTTGTTTTGTCGCTCATTATTTTTTCCGGGTTGTCTGCTTTATGTACCTTTGCCGCTATTCTTGGGGGCGAGGAGCTGGCCTTTTTGTTTGCGGCAGCGGGAGTCGGGATTGCGATGATTTATCCTACCGTAATGGCTTTTATCGCCAAACGATACCCCAATAGCAGCGACACGGCGATTACGATCATTGTCACGCTCATGGGGGTGGGCAGCGTCATCGGCAATTACTTGATCGGCGGCGTTATTGAGCTTGTCAAAGGCCTCTCGGGCGGAGATTCGCATGAGGGACTTCTGGCGGGACTGCAAGCGGGATATGGAGTTATTGGGCTGTGCGCGGCTTTAAGCTCCGTCGCAGGCGTTGTGCTTTATCTATACCTGAGAAGGAGAAAAGAAATTATTTAATGCTTCGGTATAAATAGGGTTAGCGCATGGCTTAGATGGTGAATAGGGGGAAAATCGTACAAATGCCCTGGAAGTATAAAAAGCTGGAGCGGAAACGAGGGAAGGCCGAGCCTCCCATTGTTTCCGCTCCAGCTTTTTTGGTTATTCAGCATTAACCAATAAGCACATTGTCCTCGGGGTAGCCGATTTTGGAGGTTGTTTTTTTCTGCGAAAGGGCGAAAGCCAGCGTGAGCGGGCCTAGACGTCCCACAAACATGGTGATGGCGACGATGATTTTCCCGGCGGGAGACAGGTCCGGTGTCAGTCCCATCGACATGCCCGTCGTGCTAAAAGCCGACGTAGCCTCAAACAGCACCTCCAAAAAATGATCCTCCAGCATATCCTCGGTTATCGTGAGCACCAGCGTTACCAGCAGCACGCAAGTAAGCGAGCTGATAACAACCGCAAGCGCCCGGTTCACCGTTTCTTGGGAAATTCTGCGCTTGAAGGCATGGATTTGGCCCCCGCCCCGAAACGTGTTGATGGTGGCCAGCAGCAATACAAAAACCGTATTGATTTTGATCCCGCCCCCGGTTCCCCCGGACGCTGCTCCGATAAACATATAAATAATAAGAAGAAATTGGGATACGGCAAGCATGCTGCCAATATCAATGGTATTAAAGCCTGCGCTGCGCGGCGTTAAGCTTTGGAATAACGCAGCCTGCACTCGCTCCCAAAAGCCCAGCGGCCCAAAGGTGACGCTGTTCCAGCTCTCCAGCAGAAACAGCAGCAGAAAGCCCGCAACGGTCAGGAGCGCGGACGATACAAGGACGATTTTGGAATGCGTGGACAGCTTGCGCCAGGAGCGCTTGCGGAAAATATCCACGATGACGATATAGCCGAGACCGCCCACCACGAACAAAATAAGGATGGTCATATTGACGACGGGATCTCCTACATGCTGGGCAAGTCCGTCGCTCCATAAGGCGAAGCCGGCGTTGTTAAAGGCGGACACAGAATGGAACAGGGCATAATAAGCCGCTTGTCCAAGCCCCATCTCATCCTGCCAGCGGAACGTCAGGATAAGGGTGGCGATGGATTCCAATATAAATACAATGAAAACCATGTACATGGATAGCTTAACTAACCCCTGGGAGGAGGTGGATTGCGTCGTATGCTGAATGATCAGCCGCTCGCGCAAGCCGATTTTTTTGCCCAATAAAATAGCTACCATGACGCCGACGGTCATAAAGCCGATGCCCCCGACTTGAATCAGAAGCATAATGACAACTTGGCCTATCACCGAAAACGCGGTGCCCGTATCAATAACGATGAGCCCGTTCACGCAAACGGCGGATACGGCCGTAAACAAGGCGTTTAATAACCCGACCGAATGGCCGGTGCTTGATGAAAAAGGCATGCTGAGCAGAATAGTGCCAAAAAAGATAAGGACTAGAAAAACGCCGATTATAAGCTGCGGCGGACTGATCTTGTGTTTTAAATAATTGACGGCTGCCTCAATCGGAGACATATCCTTTTTTACAGTGCCTCTAAGCACGTTCATAATCGTTCTCCAGATGCCTAATCTCATCATTGCTGCCGATTAGAAGCAGGACATCTCCGGTATAGATTGCATCTTCCGCTTTGGGCGACACGTTGATTTGATCGCCTTTTTTGATCGCCATGATGGTACAACCGTATTTGGCCCGGATGTTTAGCTCCTTGAGGGAACGGCCGTTCATGGCGGCGGGAGCTTTGATCTCCGCCAGATTGTAATCCGGCGACAGCTCGATATAATCGATCAGATTGTCGGAGCTAAGCTGGTTGCCCAGACGAATGCCCATGTCCCGTTCGGGATAAATAATTTGATCGGCGCCGATTTTGCTCAACACGCTCCCGTGCATTTCGTTGCGCGCCTTGGCGGTCACCTTGGGCACCTTAAATTCCTTCAGAAGCAGGGTCGTCAAAATGCTGGCTTGCAAATCATCGCCGATTGCAACGATGGCATGGGAGAAATTACTGGCCCCCAGCTCCCGCAGCACGGCTTCGTCGGTACAATCCGCCTGGAGAGCCGCCGTAGCGATATTGGCGATTTCCTGCACAGGCTGTTCATTTTTGTCTACGGCAAGCACTTCATGCCCATTGGCGATTAAGGTGCGCGTCAGACTTGTCCCGAATCTTCCCAGGCCAATAACCATAAACTGTTTTCTCATATTAATGGACCACATCCTACAACATGTTAGCAATACAGATAGCAGTAACTGGAATCCATGATAGGAGACAATGGTTCATTTGTCAAAGGAATTAATCGTGGAGGAATCTTGTACGAAATCCGGCTCCTTTTTGTTTGAAAAATGGTTCGAGGGCAGGATACGCACGTATTGCCGGGGCTGGAAAAAGGGCTGATAGATAAGGCGCGGCTGAATGGCATGGTTGCCGCCGGAGAAGCTCGAGGCTTTGGGAGCATAGCCAGGGCCAGAGTTCATAATAAAGGGCAGCTCGCCTTTTAGAAGCGAACGGTTGTTTAGGTAAGCGCCGCCTGCCATGATCGCGGCAAATACAAGGAAGCAAATGGCGATTTTGGCTGATAATCGGGTCATGGTTGTCACTCCTTTTTCCCATAATCCCCGATTGGAGCCTGTTTCATTCCTTTTGCATGCATGAAAAAGGCATCCTTTGCGGCAATATAGCCGTAAGGATGCCCTTGGGTAAAAGCGTTATAGGACATTAACGCCCAGTCTTAAAACTTGACGCTTTCTTTTTCCGCCCAATCCCCGATAAAAGGGATTTTGAACATTTTCCCTTGCAGGGCGAGCAGCATAAGCGCTATCCACATAATAAAGGTCACTGGCGTAAGGATGAAGGATGTAATCGCACCAATGATGGGAATGACGCCCAAAATGAGATTGACCACAACCAAAACGCCGAACACCGCAGTGGACTGGAGCGCATGGAATTTTACGAAACGACTTTGTTTCTCGAGCACGAGAAAAATGATGCCGGTTATAAAGCCAAGCGCATAACAGAGCAGTCCGGCCACCTTGGGGTCCAAATTGGTTGATGACGGATCGGGATTGACTTGAACCGGTTGCATATTATTCATACATCCTTTCTACCAAAAAATTATCGTTGCTATGATTGTATTCGATAGGATAGAGCTGTAGACCTTCTTTTTTAACGACAAAATTCCACATTTGCCAGTAGTTTTTTGTCATCGCTTTGTAACCAGTTGGCTATAAGCTTCGTCTAGAATGATAAATGAAGAAATGTGCACTAATTTGCAATGAAGTGGAGCGATTATATGAAAACGCGAAAAAAGAAAATTTTTTATACGATCGGAGCAGCGCTAATTCTTTTATTGGCCGTTGCTTATATCAACCGGGAAGCCATTGCGATGGCCGGGTTTGACTGGTTCGTGCAAGACTCCGTCGAGAAGAAGCTTGAGAACACGTATAAGCCTGTGGAAGGCCGTGAGCCTAAGCCGGTGAACGTTGACAAAACCAAGCAGGAGCCATTCTCCGTATTATTGCTGGGCGTCGACCAGAGAGAGCATGAGGTTGGCAGATCCGATACGCTGATTTACGCGGTTGTGCGTCCTAGCGACGGGAACATTCTGCTGGTATCCGTCCCGCGCGATTCCTATGTGGATATTGTGGGCCGCGACCGGGAGGACAAGATCAACCATGCCTATGCCTTCGGCGGAGCGGGAATGTCGATGGATACCGTGGAAAAGCTGCTGGAAGCGCCGGTTAATCATTACGCTACCATCAACTTTGAAGGCTTCCGCGATGCGGTGGATGCTTTGGGGGGCATCTCGCTTCCCATTCAAAAGGATATCATTAATAAGGACCCCAACCATGATTACTTCATTGTAAAAGCGGGGCAGCCTTCCTATAACGGTCTTGATGCGCTTAATTTTGTTCGTTACCGCGAAGACAGCGATATGAATCGGACGGAGCGACAGCAGCAGTTCCTTCATGCTATGATAGAGAAAGCAACCGCTATGAAGTCATGGTCGAAAATTCCGGACCTTCTCGATATTATGGGCAATAATTTTAGCACCGATATGCGTCCGAACCAGCTAGTTGACCTGGCGCAATCGCTGCTTGTCCAGAAACAGCGCACGACCATGCACAGCCACACTCTGCAAGGAGAGGGAAGACGGCTGAAAAGCGGCGGAACCTGGTATTATTTTTTGGATGAAAAGGATTTGTCCGAGGTTCGTACGATGATTAAAAATTGGCTGGACGGCGATACGCCATCATCGAGCCTGATTCTGCCGGATCAAGAGCAAGAGGCGGAGGGGATCAAGAAGGAGGTTCAGTCGCTATCCAGCGCAAGGTAGAAATTGGGGTGAAGCAAGCTCATGAATATTGCGTTTTTCCTGCTGCCAAAAGCAGAGGTGGCGTATTTGTCGCAGGACGCTACGCTAAGACAGGCGCTGGAGCGGATGGAGCATCACCGTTATTCGGCAGTGCCGATCCTGAACAGCGAGGGCGGTTATTACGGGACGGTGACGGAGGGCGACTTGCTCTGGTTTATGAAGAGCAGGCCGGAGCTTACCTTTGAGTCCACCAGCAGAGTGAAGCTGGTTGAGGTCCCGCTTAGGCTGAATAACCGCGCCGTTAATATTGACGCCAATATGGACGATTTGATTTCACTGGCGAAGGTGCAAAATTTTGTGCCGGTTGTGGATGACCGGAACCATTTTATCGGCCTGGTAAGACGAAGCGAAATCATTGATTATTGTCAGAAGGGCATGGCTCAAAAGCTTTAATGAACTAAAGCGTCAACTGTTTTAAGGTCCGCAAATGCGCGTTTGGCATTAAAAACGCTGCTTGCGGGCCTTTTTGCATATGCCGTTGATGAGTGCGGGAGATGGCTTTTGTGATATAATGAGTGGTAAATGTCTTAACGGATATGAACAAGTATGAAATAGGTAAGAGGTGAAAGGATTGAAAACAGGCTTGAAACCGGTGCTTTGGAGCGGCGCGGCGTTTTTGATGCTGATTATGTTTGCGGTTCCTGTACTGAACTTGATTGCCCTTTTGTTTATGATGGTGCCCTATGCCTACCTGTATGCGACATTGTCCAAGCGGGCGTTTGTACTCCATCTGCTCCCGGCCTGGATTTTGGCGTCTGTGGTGGTTGGTCCTTCCATTCTGATCATCGGCTTTTTCTTTTTGGTGCCCGGCATCATAATGGGGCATCTGTACCGCAAAGGGACGTCTGCAGGCAAGGTGATCCGTTTAACGAGCCTGGTTATTCTGGCGCAGCTTATGCTAGAGCTGCTGGCCTTTGAGGTTTTCCTAGACCTGTCGCTTCTGGAAGAGATGAAAATGACAATTCGCAGTCTACTGGACGGGCCAATGGCGCAAAGCCTTGCAGCGGCCGGATGGGGAACCGAACAGACGGAGCTGCTCATTCAAACGGTCATTAACTGGATTCCGCTGACCTTTATCGTGATGGCTTTTACCTATTCGGTGCTATCTCACTATGTAGCCCGGAAGTTTGTCGCTCGCGACGGCGTAGATGCGCCGGCGTTTCCCGAAGCCAAGGATTGGAAACTGCCGCGCGTGCTTGTTATTTATTATTTGATCGCTTACGTGATCAATTTGTTCATGTCATCAGCCAGCGATTCCTTTATGGCTATCGCCTTGATGAATCTGGTGCCGCTGCTGAGTTATGTTTTTGCAATCCAGGCTATCGGCTTTTTCTTCTTTATTGCGCATCATCGCGGGTGGAACAAGGCAGTTCCCATACTTATCGCTATTCCTGTGCTGCTGATACCGCCGCTTAGCTTAATTGGCGTATTCGACACCGCTTTTCCGATCAGGAAGTCGTTTACTAAACAACAATAGCACGGGAGCGAAAATGAAATGCCAAAGTTTCTGATTGCAAGATGGCACGGAATGCATAATATCGCCGCGATGGCCGTCATGCTGATCTTATCGGCAGTGCTGGCCTGGTTTCATTGGATTGCTGGCGCCGCAGGACTGGCGTTGACCATTGGCGTCGGGCTTTACGGCTATCTGGCGGAGCGGGCGTTCCGCAAGGATTTGAAGGCGTATCTCGGCACCTTGTCCTATCGGGTGAAAAAAGGCGGAAATGATGTCATCAGCGAGCTTCCATTCGGCATCATTCTTTACAATGAGGATCGGGTTGTGGAATGGCATAACCCCTTTATCGCGGCTCTGGCGGAGAAGGAATCGGCCATCGGTATGCCGCTGACAGAGCTGTTCCCGACGCTGCAGCATGCCAAGGAACGCGAAGGCATCGTGGAAGCCACGATAGGCAATCACATGTATCAATTGATCTTCCGTCCCAAGGAAGGCATTCTCTATGTCAAAAATGTCACGGAGCTATGGCAGCTGGGACGCAAATACGAGGATGAAAAGCTGTCGCTCGGCGTGGTTATGATCGACAACCTGGAGGAGGTTACGCAAGGGCTGGATGATCACCAGCGCAGCTCGCTTCTATCCAAGGTAACGTCGGAAATTACGGAGTGGGCGCAGAAGTACCATATTTATTTGAAGCGTTTGACCTCTGATCGTTTTTTGCTTATCACCGACCTAAAAACCTTGCGCCAGCTGGAGCATTCCCGCTTTGTCGTACTGGACGAGGTGCGGGAGATGACGGGCGATCAGAAGATACCCGTTACGCTCAGCATCGGCTTTGCGGCAGGCGCAGAATCCATTATGGAGGTTGGGCAATGGGCGCATATGAGTCTGGATATTGCCCTTGGGCGCGGCGGAGATCAAGCGGCGGTTAAGGTTGGCGGACGCCAGACCTTCTATGGCGGCAAAACCAATGCGGTTGAGAAGCGAACCCGCGTCCGTGCCAGGGTGGTGGCGCATGCGCTGCGCGATATGATGCGCGAAAGCCATAACATCATCATCATGGGGCACAAAATGCCGGATATGGACGCGATTGGCGCTGCGATTGGCGTATTGAAGGCGGCGCAGCTGTTCAATAAAGAAGCTTATATCGTATTGGAGAGCGTCAATCCCTCCATTGACCGCATGATGGAGCTGCTGCGGGAAGACGAACGCTTGTCGAAGCGATTTATCACTCCCGAACAAGCGCTCACGCTGATAACTCCGCAATCATTGGCAGTCGTTGTGGATACGCATAAGGCATCCATGGTTAAGGAGCCCCGTCTGCTGACGCAGACCGACCGGATTGTGGTCATCGACCATCACAGGCGCGGGGAAGAATTTCTCAGCAACGCTATTCTCGTCTATATGGAGCCGTATGCATCCTCCACATGCGAGCTGGTGACAGAGCTTCTACAATATATTCATGAACGCATCAGCCTGGATATCCGCGAGGCGACATCGCTGCTGGCAGGTATTACGGTGGATACCAAAAGCTTTTCCATGCGGACGGGGGCCAGAACCTTCGAGGCGGCATCCTTCCTGCGCCGCAACGGAGCGGATACGATGATGATCCAGCGTATGCTTCAGGAGGATCTGGAAGGGTACGTCAACAAGGCGGAAATCATCAAGCATGCCGAGGTTCTGTATGATCATGTCGCCATCGCCGTTGCCGAGCATGGACGAAGAAATCCGCAGGTGCTTATTGCGCAATCGGCGGATACGCTGCTTAATATGACGGATATATTGGCTTCCTTCGTCATTAGCGAACGGCCTGACGGCCTGATCGGCATCAGCGCCCGCTCGCTTGGCGGAATGAATGTGCAGGTTGTTATGGAGCGAATGGGCGGCGGCGGACATTTGACCAATGCGGCGGCCCAGCTTGAAGGCCGGGTAGAGGACGCTGCAGCCAAGCTTAAAGACGTTTTAAAACAAATTGAATCGGAAGAGGGGTTATTTGAATGAAGGTTATCTTTTTGCAGGATGTAAAGGGACAAGGGAAAAAAGGCGAGGTCAAGGAAGTTTCGGAAGGATATGTACGCAATTTCCTGCTGCCAAAGGGATTGGCAAAGCCGGCTTCGGATGGCAATCTGAAGACGCTTGAGGTGCAGAACGCCTCCGAAGCGAAGCGGAAGCAGCAGGAGAAGGCAGACGCCCAGGAGCTCGGCAAAAAGCTGGAAGAAATGAAGGTAGTCGTAAAAGCGAAAGCTGGCGAAGGCGGTCGTTTGTTCGGAGCCATTACCAGCAAGCAAATCGCGGAGGCGCTGGCTGCGCAAGGCATCAAGATCGACAAACGCAAAATCGAGCTGGAGGAGCCGATCCGCACGCTGGGCGTTACCCAGGTGCCGGTTAAGCTGCATCCGGACGTAAAGGCTAAGCTAAACGTACAAACAACCGAAGAATAAGGGGTTCGAAAGCGGACTATTATCTATAAAAAAGGAGTGGGTTGCGGGATGGATATGGAAGTGATGTCGGGCCGGATTCCCCCGCAAAATACGGAGGCCGAGCAAGCGGTCATCGGCGCGATTTTGCTACAGCCGGAGGCTTTGATTACGGCGATGGAGCGGGTCCGCAGCGAGGATTTTTATACAACGGCTCATCAGCGCATCTATGAAGCGATGATTGAGCTCGGCGAGGACAACCAGCCTGTCGATCTGGTGACGCTGACCGCGCATCTACAGGATGCCGGTCTGCTGGAGGAAATCGGTGGGGTCGGTTATTTGGCCAAGCTGGCGAATGCGGTGCCGACGGCGGCTAACGTGGACTATTACGCGCAGATCGTGGAAGAAAAGTCCATGCTGCGCCGTCTGATTCGAACCGCCACCAATATCGTTTCGGACGGCTATGCCAATTCCGAGGATGTCAGCGCATTGCTCAGCGATGCCGAAAAGAAAATATTAGAGATTTCCAACCGCCGTTCCAGCAGCGGCTTTATTTCCATTCGCGACGTGCTGATGGAGGTATTTGAAAAGGTTGAATTTCTATATTCCAATAAAGGCGGCACAACGGGCATTCCATCCGGCTTTGTCGATCTGGACAAAATGACGGCGGGTTTCCAGCGAAGCGACTTGATTATCGTGGCAGCCCGTCCTTCCGTGGGCAAAACCGCGTTTGCGCTGAACATTGCGCAAAACGTGGGTGTACGCGCTCGGGAAACGGTCGCTATTTTCAGTCTGGAGATGTCAGCCGCGCAGCTTGTACAGCGGATGATTTGCGCAGAGGCGAACGTAGACGCCACCCGCATGCGGACGGGAACACTGGAGGGCGACGATTGGGAGAAGCTGACGATGGCAATTGGCGCCTTGTCGGAGGCTCAGATTTACATTGACGATACGCCCGGCATTACCGTAGCGGATATCCGCGCCAAATGCCGCCGTCTGAAGAAAGAGCGCGGACTTGGCATGATTCTGATCGACTATCTCCAGTTGATCCAGGGCCGCGGCAAAGCCGGTGAAAACCGTCAGCAGGAGGTATCCGAAATTTCCCGTACGCTGAAGCAAATCGCGCGGGAGCTGGAAGTGCCGGTTATCGCGCTGTCGCAGCTCAGCCGGGGCGTTGAGCAGCGACAGGACAAACGTCCCATGATGTCCGATCTTCGGGAATCCGGTTCCATCGAGCAGGATGCCGACATTGTATCGTTTCTGTATCGCGACGACTACTATGACAAGGAATCGGAAAAAAAGAATATTATCGAAATTATTATCGCCAAGCAGCGGAACGGGCCGGTTGGCACGGTTGAGCTTGTGTTCCTGAAAAACTACAATAAATTCGTCAGCCTCGACAGAACGCATCACGATCCGTCACAGGCCTCGTAAATATCCGAACAATTGTCATGGGTCTATGGCAATTGTTCGTTTTTTTGTTTGACTTCTGATGGCGGGACTGCTACACTAATATTGCTGTCTTCTGCCGTGTGCCGCGCTAAAGAATGCCGGGTACATTCGCAGGACGGTAATTTTCGATGTTTGAAAGCATCGGACGGGGGTATGTTTATGTCTACGGTTGTTGTTGTCGGTACACAGTGGGGAGACGAAGGAAAGGGCAAGATTACGGACTTTCTGGCAGAAGGAGCTGACGTTGTAGCCCGTTACCAAGGGGGAAACAACGCCGGACACACCATCCTCATCGACAACAAAAAGTACAAACTGACGATGATTCCTTCAGGCATTTTTAATCACAATAAAACTTGCGTAATCGGCAACGGAATGGTTATCAATCCGGAAGCCCTGATAAGCGAAATTCAATATATTCATGACAACGGTTTTTCGAGCAACAATCTGAAAATCAGCGACCGCGCCCATGTCATTATGCCTTATCATCTGGTGCTGGACGCTTTGGAAGAGGACCGCAAAGGCGACAACAAAATTGGCACAACCCGCAAGGGGATTGGCCCTTGCTATATGGATAAAGCAGCCCGCAACGGCATTCGCATCAGCGACCTGATGGACGCGGAGGAATTCCAGCAGCGCGTTCGCCAAATTATGGTGGAAAAAAACAATATGATCGTTCAAGTATACGGCGGAGAGCCGCTGGATACGGAGCAGATCATCAAGGATTACCTGAGCTATGCCGAGGTGCTTCGTCCTTACGTAACGGATACCTCCGTTGTGCTGAACGACGCCATCGACGAAGGTAAAAAGGTATTGTTTGAGGGCGCGCAAGGCGTCATGCTGGATATTGACCAAGGTACTTATCCGTTCGTTACGTCCTCCAATCCGTCCGCAGGCGGCGTTTGTATCGGCTCCGGGGTTGGCCCGTCCAAAATCCAGCAGGTGATCGGCGTTGCCAAAGCGTATACAACGCGTGTTGGTGATGGTCCGTTCCCGACGGAGCAGGACAACGAGATCGGCCAAACCATTCGCGACAAAGGCCATGAATACGGCACCGTAACCGGCCGTCCGCGCCGCGTCGGCTGGTTCGACACGGTTGTTGTCCGCCATGCCCGCCGCGTTAGCGGCATTACCGGGTTGTCGCTCAACTCGCTGGACGTACTGACAGGTCTGGAAACGGTCAAAATTTGCACTGGCTACAAATATCGTGGAGAGATCATCACTCACTACCCTGCAAGCCTCAAGATGCTGTCAGAGTGCGAGGCGGTATACGAGGAGCATCCAGGCTGGAGCGAGGATATTTCTGGCGCGAAAAAGCTGGAGGACCTTCCTCAGAACACATTGAACTACTTGAACCGCGTTTCCGAGCTAACGGGTATTCCAATTGCGATATTCTCCGTTGGACGTAACCGCGAGCAGACAAATCCAGTTGTTCCGATTTATGTTTAATAGCGAGGCCCAAGGCGTTGCGGTTTGCCCGCAGCGCTTTTTTTGTGCAAATTCACTTAGTCAGTGGCTTTGAAGGCTTTTTGACAATAAATCGGGGGAGATGCTGTAATCCTATGGCAACTACATAAATTCAACTAAAAAACCGGCAATAGCAGGCCAAAGTGAGGATGGTTCTGGAGAAAAGCATATGCTTACGAAGCAACGTTCTTCCAGAACGTTATAAGCGTTCGCTTGTGTTTCCGGATTTCAACATTAATACCTATACAATCAAGAAATCTGGAAACAACTGCTATTGAAAGAACTTTCCTCACGGCGGCCTAGCCCCCCTGCCAACATTATCTAGTTGAACTTATATAGCAAGTAGTGAATTTAAAGGGAAAAATCCAGCCCGAATTGTCTGAGTAAGCCTTCGGCGCCATCTTTGGTTAACATAACGGCTCTGCCTGCTGGGTAGCGTTTAATCCAGCCAAGCTCAAACAACCGATTGGTCAAAGCGGTCCCGAGGGCTCCCGCCATATGATGGCGTCGTTCGCTCCAGTCCAGACAGGGGCGGATCAGGCGGCGTTTTCCGCGCAGCATTGAATCCATGTCTAATCCAAATGCAGACAACTGCCGATGCCCGGTTTCTGTAACCTCGAACTGTCTCTCTGGGGTTGCTTCCAGATAACCGAGCTCAAGCAGCCGATCCATTAGCGCTACACCTAATTTTCCCGCGAGATGGTCATAGCAGGTTCGCGCATGCTGCAGGCTTAGGGCCTCTTGCGATTGCTTCAGCGAATTGATTTTTCGAGGAGGCGCAATCAGATTCATAGCTTCAATTAACTGAGCAACCTCCCGGTTTGCCAGCCTGTAATAACGATGCCTGCCGGAGCTTTCCACGGCAAGCAGCCCTCCTTCGGTCAGCTTCGCCAAATGCGAGCTGGCCGTTTGCGGCTTTATGCCGGATATCCGCGCCAGCTCTCCTGCGGGCAAAGCGCGGCCGCTTAGCAATTCAAGCAATATAGCGGCCCGCGACGGCTCGCCCAGCAGCTCCGCTAAAGCAATAAAATCGGGCTGGCCGCCTGTAAGGCCCGGGCCCGATGCCGAAAATGATTCCCTCACAACGCAGTCCCCCCTTTGTTAATGAAATAACGTTTCTCTCACGTTTCGCTTTTGAACGTTTTGCCTAATTGTTCCCCTAGTCCAAAATAGTGACGGAAATTATATATTAGCGGATTCCATCTGGAAGGGTCCACATGGTTTTCGCCAAAAATGATAGTTTCATGAGCGTGGACCTGAACCGCATCGACTTCGATGATGGAGAAGGACTCGCTCGACGCCGCTTGTTTAATATGGCGAACGACCGCTTCAATTTGCAGCGGGCATTCTCCGACGCGTGAAGGCTGGACGAGCCGGGACTGCAGCTCTGTCAAGGCGGCGGCAGCAAACTTGTTTTTGACATGCCGGGCTTGCTTGGCGGGAGGCACCGGATTTGCTCCAGTCAATGGCGCAAGCCGCTCTATTTTGTCCCATAAGGAGCTGTCTGGAAGGTTCAAAACGCATTCGCCATGTCTCATCATATTGGCCAAGCCGTGGCTGTTCCTGCCAAGCCCCAGCACGATGGTTTTGCCCAGCGTCCATGCCGAAGACATGGGGGTCAGGTTTGTTGATCCATCCTCATTGTGTGTAGAAAGCAGAACGACGGGCGTGCCAAAATAAAGAATGGACGGCTTAATGCCGCGTGTTGGCACCATTAATTCATTTTCCATAAGTATATCACCTCGGACACCATTGTAGCCCGCAAACGCTTCGACCGCCGTCGAACTGTAGGGAATTGCAGGAATGGGAAGGCTTGTTTTTGACCATAATGGTAGGAACGAGAGACAGGAGTTGAGAGAGATGCTGAAAGGAATCGTATGGCTGGCCAAGCTGGTTGCGGGAGGTCTAATTTTGAGCTTCCTCTGCATATGGACAACCGGCTATATCGTAACCAGTTATGTAGAGGGTCTATTGAAGCAATACGAGCTGCCGCTGGAGGTTCCTCCAATGGCGGTATCCGGCGTTTGGGGTAAGCTGTGGGGCAGCGCCCCTTTGATGGCTGAGAGCGGCGATGAAGGCAGTAAACCGGATGCGGGAGAGAACACGGGACTTGAGAACGGAAAAAATCAGCTGGAAGGGGAAAAAGAAAGCGATGCGCAAAACCCCGAACCTACAAAAATGCCTAATGCAGCCGAAGTATTAGGAGAAGTAGAGCAGGAAGCTCCGGTCAAAGCGGGCAGTGACATTGATCATAGTCCGGAAGACCTATCTGTTGAGGGGGCGGAAACGGCGATTACAACCGATGAAATGCAGGGTGTCAAGGATGAGATGAGTCAGGCTGACAAAGACCAGATTTTTAGTTTGCTCATGCTGAAATTGCCGCAGGAAGCGCTTCAAAGTATCTCTTTTTTGATGGAGGAAGGGCTTACAGAAGCAGAGTTAATTCAAATTCAGCAGCTGCTTGCGCAGTATCTTGACACCGAAGAATACGATAGCATGATGGAGATTCTGAAAAAATATTAATATTATGGTGTGACCGCAAAGGTTGCCCCATTTGTAAGGCTTATGTTAAAGTATTAGGCGAGTGATCCGACGGGAGAATTCGCCTTTTTGCCGTTTTGTACGGCATAAAGCGCAGCGTTGGACATGCAAAACTCTCAGCAAAGTGCGAAAAGGAGACAATCATGACCGGTTTCAGGGATATGAGTCGCATCAAGAAAGTATGGGAGCAATCGACCCAGTACTTTCGGCGCATGCGCTCGCAGGACTTGACAGGTAACACCGATAAGCAAGCGGAAGAAGTGATCCAGCCCGCACCACTTTGGAAGAGAAAATCGACCATTATCATTGGCGGAGTTATCATTCTTCTGACAACGTCCGGATTTATCGGAAACGATCAGTACAACAAATATATCGAACGAAATACGTTCCCTTACTACCACGTATATATAGACGGCAAAGAGGTTGGAACAGTTGCAGAGGCGAATGAAGTTGAGGCTATGGTAGCAGCCAAGACAAAAGCGCTTCAGGACGCAAACCCTGGCATCAATATGGTGCTGGAAACCGGCGAGATTACATATGAGCTTGACAAAGGTTTCAAGTTTGTTCCAGAGACGGAAGCAACGTTGGCCGAGGTTGAGAGCAACTTCAACTCGTATGCAATTGGCGTAGAGGTTAAGGTGGATGGCAAAGTAATCGGAGTTGTGAAGGACCAGGAAACGGCGGACGCCATTCTGGCCAGAGTTCAGAGCAAATATGCGCCTGAGATTGCAGCAGCGGGCAAAAACCAAAAAAGCGTATCGACATTATCCTTTGACGGCAAAGCGGATGCGGCAGCAGCGGACGAAGCGGCGGCGGATCCCAATGAGCCCGGCGTTAAAGTAACGAATGTAGAATTTGTAGAGCAGGTTGCGGTGCAGCAGCTCAATACAAAGCCTGACGATATTCAGGAAGCGGAAGATGTATACAAGAAAATTGTTGACGGAAGCACGAAACCAACGAAATATGTTGTACAAGCCGGGGATGTCATCGGGCGTATCGCTCTGAAATTCGACATCTCGCCGCAAGTGATTTACGATAATAACCCTTGGATCGAAGGCGACCGGATTACAGTTGGCGACGAGCTTGATTTGACTGTCCTGCAGCCTGAGCTGACGGTTCGTACAACGGAGCAGCATGTTGACCTGGAGAAGATAGCAGCCCCTGTTGAATATGTAACAAACGACCAGATGAGGGTCGGGGAAAACAAAACGATTAAAGAAGGCACGGAAGGTTCTCAGCGTTTGACGTATGAAATTGTAAAAGAAAACGGGTATTTAATATCCGAAACATTGCTTGAAAAGGTTGTGCTGACCGAGCCAACGGCAACGGTTATTGAAAAAGGAACAATGGTTGTGCTTGGAGAAGGCACAGGCCGCTTTATGGTTCCGGTGAAAAATTATCGGGTAACCAGCAAATTCGGGCCGCGTTGGGGCCGCAATCATAATGGCGTCGACTTTACCGGCAACAAAAACATTATGGCAGCCGACAATGGCGTGGTTGAATTCGTCGGCAGAAAAGAAGGACTTGGCAATACTATCATTATCGATCATAAAAATGGTTACAAAACCGTTTACGGCCACCTCAGCTCCTACAAGGTAAGCAGTGGAGACAAGGTGGAAAAAGGAGATTACATTGGCATAATGGGCAGTACCGGCAATTCCACTGGCGTCCATCTGCATTTGGAAATTCACAAAAACGGGGTTATCCAAAACCCGCTTAAGTATTTGTAATCATATCTATTATATATGTAAAGCACCATCCGGCATTTGAAACCCGGATGGTGCTTTTTTTTGAACTTCCACTTAAATAAAGGTTCAAAAAGCACGGTTTTCAGTACCGAGAAGATAGGATGAAGCTAGAAGGTGAGTAGCGGAGCTTAGTGGGAGCTAAGTGAGCAACGGAGGCTTCGGGTGAATGCTATATTCGACGCTGCTCATGCCGCCAGGCATGCCGCGTAATGGGAAGCGTGCTTTTTGAACTTCCTCTATAAATAAGGGAACTTTCATTGTGAAGGGGGAGTAGTACTGTGTTAGAATAGAAGCAATACGATGAAGACCGGACAAGCGGGATGAAATCCGGTTTTGAGTGAATAAATTAGCAAAGCGACAGGCGGTGTAGCGATGCACGGAAAAATTTTGGTGGTCGACGACGAGCAGCCGATTGCAGATATACTGAAATTCAACCTGGAAAAGGAAGGCCACCAGGTCATTTGTGCTTTTGATGGTGGAGAGGCGGTCCGATTGGCCTTTCAGGAGCAGCCGGATCTCATCCTGCTGGATTTGATGCTGCCCGTCAAGGATGGCATGGATGTATGCCGCGAGGTGCGGACCAAGCTGCAAATGCCGATCATTATGCTGACGGCCAAGGATACGGAAATTGATAAGGTTCTGGGACTGGAGCTTGGCGCGGATGATTACGTAACCAAGCCGTTCAGCACACGCGAGCTGCTGGCGCGGGTTAAGGCGCATTTGCGCCGTCAGACCAAATCGGCGGAGACGCTTAGCCAGGCCGCATCCGGCGAAGCTGCGCAGGAAGCAGCCACCGAGCAGCAAGGGCTGAGGATCTTTAACCTTTTTATCGACACGGATATGTATGTTGTTTACAAAAACGGCGAGCAGCTTGATTTGACGCATAGGGAATTTGAGCTCGTGCATTATATGGCCCGCCATAGCGGCAAGGTGATGACGCGCGAGCATCTGCTTCAGGCGGTGTGGGGCTTTGAATATTTCGGCGATGTGCGGACGGTTGACGTGACGATTCGCCGTCTGCGGGAGAAAATCGAGGATGATCCCAGCCGTCCGGAATATATTATGACCAGGCGCGGACTTGGGTATATGATGCGCAATCCCAAAACGGGAGGCTTCGGATACGGATGAAAGGCCGGAAGTTTTTCCGCACCATCCAAGTCAAGCTCGTCATCATTTATTTGCTGTTGATTCTAGTTGCGATGCAATTGATCGGGGTTTATTTTATCAGCACGGTCAAAAACTCGCTTATTACCAGCTTTACGAACAACTTGAAGGAGCAGGCGGACATTTTGTCCAAATTTGCCGCTCCAAGCCTCCTGCCTAATCTGGAAACGGACAGCGATTCCACTGAAAATACGACGGAGGACCTCAATCTTGTGGTGCGGAGCTTATTCAGCATCAGCGGGGCGGAGGTGCAGGTGCTGGACGCCAATGGAAAAATCGTAGCGACCTCCCTGCAATCGCATCAGTCCCGCATCGGGCAAAAAAACAATAAGCTTGCCGTTAGCCGGGCGCTGCAAAACATCCCCGACAACGAAGAAGAGTTTATTGACGACGATAATTCCCGCAAAAAAATGATTGCCATTCCGGTGATGTACAACGACAAGGTTGTTGGCGCGGTTTACGTGGAGGCGTCGATGACGCAGCTATATGAAACGGTCAATCGGGTCAACCAGATTTTTTTCTCCGGAACGCTGATTGCGCTTGGATTGACGGGCATGCTGGGTATTTTGCTGGCGCACACCATTACAAGCCCGATCAAGGGGCTGACGCGGCAAGCGGAAGCGATGGCGGAGGGCAATTTTAACCTCAAGGCGCCAGTCTTGGGCGACGACGAAATCGGCAGGCTCAGCATGGCGTTTAACGATATGACCTCCAGGTTGAAGGATGCATTGTCCGCCAATGAGGAGGAAAACGAGAAGCTGACATCGGTTCTCTCCAATATGAGCGACGGCGTTTTGGCGGCAGATGAGCACGGCACTATTATTGTCTGGAATCGTCGGGCCCTTCAGCTGATGGATGCGGAAACCTTCCAGGGAGCGCAGCTGTCTGAGCTGCTGATGCTGGGGCCCGAAAAGCTGTCGGAGCTTCGGCAAGGCAAGGGCCAGACGCTGCTGATTACGCGGGAAAGCCCGGGCGAAACGGATGGAGATAGCGAGGAAACGCTTCTTAAGGTGACGTTTACGCCGATTCACCGCCGGGATAAGGGCATCACCGGCACGATTGCGCTCTTGCAGGACGCGACGGAGCAGGAAAAGCTGGAGCAGTCGCGCCGCCAATTCGTGGCGAACGTATCCCATGAGCTGCGCACGCCGCTGACCACGATCAAAAGCTATGCGGAAGCGCTGGGCGACGGGGCGCTGGAGGAACGCGAGCTGTCGGAGCGGTTTGTTGGCGTAATTAGCAATGAGACGGAACGGATGATTCGTCTTGTAACAGATCTGCTGCATCTCTCGCGGCTGGATTCCAACCAGGCGCCGCTTCGGCGGCGCGCGACCAAAATCCACGAGATGCTGGACGAGGTGGCGGACCGCTTTTCCTTCCAGCTTCGGCAAAAATCCATTCAGGCATCGGTGCGCGTGGAGCGTAAGCTGCATACGGCTTGGCTGGACCGTGACCAGATTGACCAGGTTTTGGACAACCTGATGTCCAATGCCATCAAATATACGCTCGACGGCGGCTCCATCGAGCTTATCGCGAGAAGATCAAGTGATGGCGGCTTGCTCGAAATTAGCGTAAAGGATACCGGCATGGGGATTCCCAAAAAGGACTTGAGCCGAATTTTCGACCGCTTCTATCGGGTCGACAAGGCGCGCTCCCGCAATATGGGAGGCACGGGGCTTGGCTTGTCCATTGCCCGGGAAATTGTAAAAGCGCATGGCGGCACGATTGCGCTATATTCGGAGCTGAATGAAGGTACCATGGTAACGTTTAGTCTGCCTCTGTTGCAGGAAGGAGGCGAGCCGGAATGATGGAAAGAGCCAAAACGGCCGTGTTGATCGCGCTGGTTGCGCTTAGTCTTCTGCAGAGCTATCTGCTCGCCTATAGCATGCCCGGTCTTGGAGCGACGGTGCGAAGCGAGCAGGATTATGTCAATGCGGAGCCGCTGGGCGTGTCGTCCAGCGTGGAGGGCGTTATTTTTCCGGAGGAGCTGGTGCTCCATATGGGTGAAAACCGGCATACAGTGCTTCGGCCAGGTACCCAGTTCTACGATATGATTCTTAAGCAGCGGATAGCGGGGCGCGAGTTCAAGGGGCTGCAGCGCAGCGTGGCGATGCTGATGGATTGGGAGGAAATACGCAAGAACGAAATGGGTATCGAGCTGCGCTTCGGCAATGGCGTGCCGGTCGATCTTTTGCAGAAGATGCTGAAGCTGGAGGGGGACCTGCTTTTCCTGAACGAGCGAATTCAGAAAATCTGGATTCTCAAGCTCAGCGATTCCGAGGAGGTTCGTGCGTTTTTCTTCAGCAGCGATGGCGAAAATGTATACGAAGCGGTTCGCGCCGACTTGACCGTTCGGGACGTGCAGGATTATGTCGGCTTTGGCGAGCATTTGCCGCCTTACCGGATGACGGACGACGGCTTGTATATACCGGACGAGCCAATTCAAGCGGCGGAGATGGTGTATCCCTACGAGATGTATTCGCCGGAGCAGATGCAGCGTAGCTTGTTCTTTGATTCCAGCACAACCAAAGCCATTGTGGATCGCAGCGGTTCGGAGATTTTTACGGATGGCAAACGCGGCCTCAAGGTGGAGCAAAATGGCATGTGGATCAACTATACCAACTCTGCCGCAGGGCAAAGCCGCGACTTCCAGTTTAGCGAAAATGTATATGCGTCGGTTGATTTTATTAACCAGCACGGTGGCTGGGACGGCAGTCACCGGCTGATGAGCGCCACGCCGGCGGAGGAGAAAAAATACGTCAGCTTCCGCAAATATGTAGAGGAATATCCCATTATCGACTATACGCCGTTCCGTTACGGCTATATGCGATTGACGCTGCAGCAAGGCGTGGTGACGGAATATAGCCGATCACTGCTGACGCTGAAGCCTAAGTGGGAATCTCGCAACCCGCGGTGGCTGCAGGGCGGGGAAACGCTGGAGAATCGGCTTGCGTCTTATGGAAAGCGCGCTCAGGTAGCCGCGATTTACCCGGCCTTAAGGGCAAATCCGCTGGACAATAGCCGCTTGCAGTTTGTGCCGGTCTGGGCGGTTCGCCTGAAGGATGGCACCGAGGAGATTCTGCTGGAGGCGTATCCTGCAGGGTACGAGCCTCCGCCAAGCGTCGACAAGCCGGAAGGCGCTAACGGCGAAAATGGCGATGGAGCGCCTGCGGGACAAGGCGGCTCGGAGATTGAAGGGGCGCCGGACCCTGGTTCTGCAACAAGCGAAAAATTGCCGGATGGGGTTTCCCGGGTCGGCCAAGTCGACGGTGGCTCCGGCTTGGGCAACGATGCTGGAAAAGTTCAGGCGCTGGAGCCGGGTTCGGATGATTCTGGAACCGAGCTTGCCTCCGCTAGGGGCAATGGCAATGAGGCAGGCCAGCAAGGGAAAGCCGGAACCGAAGCGGGTGAGCAGGAGGATGCGGACGGTACCAGAGCCAATGGCGAGAAGGATGGCGGGGAACCTGATGGCGCAGGCCGGGATGCCCCGGACGAAACGGACCCATCTCAATGAAACAAAACGATAATGAGATAATAAGGCGGAGGTGAAGTGCTTGGATTGGGGCAGAGCCAAAAGTGTGATGATTATATCGTTTCTTCTGCTGAATATTTTGCTGGGTTATCAGCTTTGGCTGGATGTTCGCGAGCAATTAGACGCCAATATCAAATTTGCGGAGCTGCCCCAGGACAAGCTGCTGCTTATGCAGCAGAAGCGAATATCGCTTACCGCGAATCTTCCGCTGGATACGCCAAAGCTGGGCGATCTGACTTATTTGCTCCATACGAGCAGGCCCGATCATGGAGAGGGCGAGCCGCTGCCGCTGAAAACACCGGTGGACAGCGCGCTTAACTTTTCCAAATCGGAGCTGAACAAAAGATTAAGCGGCCAAATTCCCGAAATTGATCAATATGCCTATGACCTGCATAGCAGCAGGGACGGGGTGTTTGTGTTAAACCGGATGGTTGAAGGACGGCCGATGTTTAATATCAAGCTGGAGCTGTTTATCAGCAATTTGAAAATAACCGGCTTCCTGCAGGATCAGGTCGAGCTGGTGGGGATCGGGGAGCCCAGGCAGGTGCTTCCCGCCGCCAAGGTTGTAGCCAGCTTGATAGAAACTTATCTGGAGGAAGGTTCGGTCATTACTGATATTCAATTGGGCTATCACGGCCAAATTTTCGATTCCGAAAAGCAGGTGTCCGCACCAACCTGGCGCGTAACGCTGGAGGATGGCAAGGTTTATTTTATCCATGCGATCAGCGGCGAGGTTGCCACGGATGATGCGGATGACGAGGACGGGGACGATGAGTTGGCAAGCAACGCGCCATCGGACAAGCGCTGACTTTTCCCAATTAGGCGTCAGCGGGATATTATGACTGATTTGCAATAAAGACGTACTTGAAATTGGGGCCCGCATGTACAAGAATTAGAGGTAGTGTTTGGGGAGAAGGGACTGGAGCAGTTGGGACTTCGATTTACAGTATTGGCAAGCGGTTCGACGGGGAACGCCACTATCGTCAAGGGCAGAAGCAAGATGGTATTGGTGGATGCCGGACTTAGCGCCAAAAAAATGGATGAAATGATGAAGGAGCGCGGAGTTTCCGGGCATGAGCTGGACGGTCTTCTGGTGACGCATGAGCATTCCGATCATATCAAGGGGCTGGGTGCTTTTGCCCGAAAATATGAGCTGCCCGTATTCGCCAATGAGGCGACGTGGGGGGCGATGGAGCGCCACATCGGCACAATTGCGCCCGAAAAACGTGTCATTATGGAGACGGGGGAATGCCTCGAATTTGGAGAGATGACGGTGCAGTCCTATCCGATCTCGCATGATGCTGCGGAGCCGGTAGGGTATTGCTTTCAGGAAAATGGCGAAAAGCTTAGTCTGGCAACGGATTTGGGCTATGTCAGCGAAAAGGTGAAGCGGCAAATCATCGACTCCGATGTGCTGGTGCTGGAATCCAATCATGATACCGAGATGCTGCGCATGGGACGGTACCCCTGGAATATCAAGCGGCGAATCCTGAGCGATATCGGACACTTGTCCAATGAAGCGGCTGGAGAAGCGCTGGTGGAGCTAATGACGGACCGGACGAAACGCATTTATCTGGCGCATCTCAGTCTGGATCACAATCAGATGGACCTGGCTTTACTTACCGTTAATTCTATATTGGAGAACCACGGAATATTTTATAAAAAAGAGGAATTTCCGCTCCGCATGACGTATTATGATCGGCCTACGCCATGGGATGAAGTTCGGTTGAAATAAGCGTCTCCAGCTGGGAATCCAGCTGGCGAGCTTTCTCATCCAGCTCTTGGCGGGTCAGCAGACCCTTTTCGATCAGAAGCTCCATCATGGCGCTAAGCGTCAGCAGCGCGCGGTAGTGATCCTCCTTGAGATCGGACAGCCGGGCAACGATTTGCACCTGCTCCCAGGCGGACATATCGGGATTAGTCATGGGATAACCTCCTTGGCTGATTTTTAAAAAAATGTGAAGCAGCGTCACTTAATCTATTATTATTTTAGTCCAATCTTCCGAAATTATTCCTAGATTGCAGCGAAAGCTTGCAAAAACATTGCCCGTGAGTCCGGAGAGGAGGCAGTCCGATGAGCATATTCGACGACAATTTCTATTCAACCAAGGTGTCAAGGCGCACAACGAGGGTTAGCCGTCGCGAGGAAAATGGTTTTCCGTTCAAAAGCCGCGAGCGCAACTGGTCGACCTTGCGGATCGCCTTTGTGTCCTCTTTTACAAGCGCATTGGCAGTCGCGCTGCTGTTCGGATTGTTCGTGGGCGTTTTAGGCGGTCCTGGAAAAGGCGGCTCGTCCAGCGGTACGACCTCCGGCAGCATTCTTCAGGGAATGGACCCGTCGGAGAGAACGGTTCAAGCTACGGCCAAGGTGCGTCCGGCGGTGGTCAGCATAATCAATGAACAAGCCTTTTCGCTAGGACTGGGCGGAGGAGTGTTGAAGGACGGAGAAGAGGGAGAAGGCGTGCTTCGCGAGGCGGGCGTCGGCTCCGGCGTTATTATAGAGAAAAAAGACGGCAAAGCGTATATTGTAACCAATCACCATGTCGTGTCGGATGCGCAAAAGGTAAAAGCGGTGCTGACAACGGGCGAAATCCGGGAAGTACGCATAGTGGGCGTGGATCAAATTACGGATCTGGCCGTTCTGGAGATTGACGGAAAAGGCATTGATACGGTGGCCGAAATCGGAGATTCCTCTGGGCTGCGCGCGGCTGAATTCGTTATGGCGATTGGCAACCCGTTAGGCATGGGCGAGTCCATCACCATGGGCATTGTCAGCGTCATTCATGAGGTTATTCCGGTATCCTTGAACCAAAACGGAGTGATCGACTGGGAGCAGGAGGTTATTCGCGTGGATGCCGCGATTAATCAAGGCAACAGCGGCGGACCGCTGATCGACCTGAATGGCCGCGTTGTGGGTATTAATAGCATGAAAATCGCGGATTTTGGCGTGGAGAGCATTGGTTATGCCATTCCCATCAACAATGCGATGACCGTTGTCAACGAGCTGATTCAAAAAGGATATGTATCGCGTCCTTACCTCGGCGTCTACACGATGGATCTGTCCCAATATTGGGAACAGGAGAAGTGGCAGGGCATGCTGGAGGGCGAGGATGCGGAAAATGGCGGCGGTAAAGATGATTCCGGCGGCAAGGCTGAAACCAATGCCGACGGAGAAACACCCAAGCTGAAGCTGCCGGATGAGGTGTTTTCGGGCATCATCGTGCTTGAGGCGGTGGGTCCGGCCCTGGATGCGGGGCTGCAATTCAACGATGTTATTGTCAAGCTGGATGATCAAAGCGTGGGCAGTACCAAGGAGCTTCGCAAATACCTCTATAATCAGAAAAACATCGGAGATCCTGTTGTCGTTTCCTACTACCGGGACGGCAAGCTGGAAACGGTTAAGGTGAAGCTTACGGATCGTCCGGAGGAAGAAGAGTAGGTTAGGCGTGTCTTAAACCCTCTTTAACCCTCCCCCACGAGCATCTATCCTCGCCTTTGTGGAACGAATATTGGGCGAAATCGGGGCAATCTGTTACAATAGCAAATAGGACACTACAACAGAACAGAAAGCGAATGAGTATATGTATTGTGTATGCAAACCTTGCATTGAACAGGCCTTGGAGCGTTTTGTAGACGAATATGAGGATGCGCCGGATGTCGTCAACCTGGAGGAAACCCAATTCGCCAATTGGGATCCGCCGCGCAAATGCGATTTTTGCGAAGAGCCTGCTGCGTTTCTGGTCGTTTGAGAACGGGAGCAAACGCCAGTTATATAAGGAGAGGAGCGCTTTTGCCTTTTGTGGCAGGGCGCTTTTCTTTTTTTGGAGATCATTGCTTGTATCCTGATGCTTTTGATATGCTGGGTGAAAAGTGGAATGAACTAAGGGAGTGCGCGAATGCATATACAGATTGCGGCTGTAGGAAAGTTGAAGGAAAAATATTTGGTTCAAGGCATAGCCGAATATGCCAAAAGGCTGGGACCGTATGTGAAATTGACACTCACAGAGGTCCCAGATGAAAAAGCGCCGGAGACGATGAGTCCGGCGGAGGAAGCGCAGGTTCGCGAGCGCGAGGGGGAGCGGCTTCTGGCGCAGCTGAAGCCGGATGCCTACGTTGTCGCGCTCGCGATCGGGGGAGAGCTGTGGTCCAGCGAAGACCTCGCTGAACAGCTCGACAAGCTGGCCACGTATGGGCGGAGCCACGTGGCTTTTGTTATTGGCGGGAGCACGGGCCTCTCTCCCGCCGTCCTGCAACGCGCCCAACAGAAGCTCAGCTTTGGGCGCATGACCCTGCCGCACCAGCTAATGCGGCTGGTGCTGGTGGAGCAGATTTATCGGGCGGTGAAGATAAATCGGGGGGAACCGTACCATAAGTGACGGCAAGTTTTTTTGGCGGAGATCGGGCAGACTCCTTGCTGGGCAAGGCTTTTCGTAGGTGCATTCATGTGCCTCCCTTCGGATTTGACTTGCAGGTTAATTGCGGTGAAGGCTGCATCCGTACCACAACCCACTTAGTCGCAGATTTTTTAGTGTCAAAAGTGTCAGGTCTGACAACGTCGCAATTGACGCAACTGACGCTTCGCAAAGGAGTTTTCAGAACAGAGGGGCTACAAAACAAGGCTATCTTCGTAGTTGGCTTTTGCTTGAAAGCAAAAGCCCCTCCCGTTAGTTTGACGGAAGGGGCCTGCTCAAAAAAAGATTTTGGAGGGTAGGGTCTAGTTCAAGTTCGATGCTTTCGACTTTTACGACCACTTTGCACGTGTATTTGCTTGATAGTTGTTTGTAGTAATGATTTTTGTGTTTCTGGAGGTGATTCCGACAAAACCTTTTGAAACTATGCCAGAAGCAATTTTATATGGTGGGCTGGGATGGGAGCAGAAGTGTTTCCTCTCAGTTCGTCCTCAGCTTCTGTTTTACGATGTGCAAGCTTGACTTGTTCATTCTTGAGTTCAGTTACCCGTTCAACAAAAATGTCGTCATCCAGAGTCCCTGTTTCAAACAGCTTCGTGTATCTTTTGCGCTGGTTTTCCAGAGTTGTCATTTCTTTATCAAGGGCTTCAATTCCTTTTTGAAGTGGTTTCACACTTTGAGTTCTGTCTCTATTGAGTTTCTTAATGATGTCATCCAGCACTTTTGGATGCTGAACGACTTCGGCAAATCGCTCAAACACATATTTTTCTACCAGATCGGCACGAACGGAGTTAGAACTGCACACCATGCGTCCACCATTCCGAAATTTATTGCACACGTAATATCGTCTTATAATGGTTGTACCGTTTTTTAATTTGTCGCTGGTACGGTGGGCGCCCAACGTAGAACCGCTTTCCGAAAGAATTTGATGTAATTGGTTAGCACTGCGGTTGCTGCTCTGACCCGGTGAGGGTCTTTAATGTCTTACTGGGTCAAGATGGTTCGAATGTTCTTCCCCCTAAAATAAGACCAAGCCCTCTTATGGAGGGCTCAGCAAAAGTAGAATCTGTATGAAAATTTTTTCAATACTACTAGCACTCAGTAAAGACGAGTGCTAGTAAGAAAAACAAAGAAAAAGCGACACTTTATTGGAATTTTCGGGAAAATAGAACGAAAAAAGGTCAAAATCGCTAAATTGCGACTCTGACCTTTTTGACTTTTGACTTGGAAAAATTGTACACTTAAAATAGGACAGAGTTTTTCCACTTGTCCACTCTGATAGAATCCAATGTGGGGACATTGAAAACTATTATATCACTTGCCCGACCAAATCACGATGGATTTATAGTACCAGATGCTAGAGTGATAGGCAAGATAAAAACGAAATGTGACAAAAAGGTTCACATTATGTTCGCCTTTTTGTTCTTGAATAAATGGATCGGGTTTAGTAGAGTGGCAAAATGAATTGGAGGTTTGTATACATAGACGGAATTTCTTCCTGTTCCTAACAAACTGGGAAGGGTTGATTTAATGCCAACTTATGAAGCGATTTACAGGAAAGATGAGCATGAAGAGCAAGTTACTGTTAACAATATTGAACAACACGAGAATTATATTGATGTAAAGAGTAACTTGTACTGTACTTATCAGGGATGTAATGCAAGACTGTCTTATGTCCCAAAAGGAAAAGTAAGGGCTCATTTTAAAACTTGGCCAAAGGATAATCACATTAAAGATTGTATTGATTACTTTGAGCGGGTGGCTACAGCAAATAGACAAAAATTTATTGCAACCTCAACAATGGCTCTAAGCGACAAACATATTAAAAATGTTCTTGATAACTTGAAGAGAAAGAGAAAAGAGCAAGAATTGGGTACAAATAATAATAAACCGGGTACAAAGAGAAAACCCCGTCCCAAAGTTGACCCCAGTTCTGGTGAAAATCCTACTCTCAATATTGTTCCAACAACAGGACCAGATGCAGATTTGGTAAGTGGAGAGGATAACATTAAGGAGCCACCTGTAAGAAATAGAACCCTTATAAATTTAACGGATGATGATTTGGGCGTAACGCGTAGTGTCGAAGGCTTCATTCAAAGCGTCGAAACTAGTGACAAAAGAACTGTATTGGAGCTAAAGGATGGGAAAAATTTCTTTAGAGTTTATTTTGAAGAATTTTTCTTTGATGGTGCGCCAGTCAATTTTTCTAATTTCTTTGAATCCCTCAAGTTTCTAGTCCAAAAAGACCAAGGCTTTTTATTCTCAGGCGTAGGTTTAATTGAACGTCGCAATGGGAATTATGCAATGGTAGTTAATCAGAGCAATCATTTTTATGTCGATTATCTATACCTAGCTGTATTCATTCACAGTCAGTCCAACCAATAGCAGTATGGAAAATAGGGCCATCCGCAAAGGATGGCCCTAAAACTTGCCGTTACAGACAGCGCGGAGAACCGTATCATAAGTGAAAGCGAAATAATTAAATATGAGGTTTGAAGTGCCTTGATACCGAGTCGCCAGCCTGTCGTGCAGATATGTGGGCGACCTTTGTTATTGGGGCACGTGTTCGAACGTCTCGGAGATGGGGCTTCAAATCTGCCGCTGCAGACAACTCAGTATTTAGCGCTTCTTTGTCATTGCCATAATAAGATCTGCAGCCCTCTTATAACCGCCCGCATTTCTAAGCGTCTCTCCAACAATAGAACTATGCCTTTTATACGCGTCGTTCGAGATAATGCGATCGAAGGCGCTTCGCAAGGCTTCTGCGGTCGCTTGCTGGCGACTCATTTTCACGCCGCAGCCCACTTCTTCCAACCTGGAGGCGACGATCGGCTGGTCGGCGGATTGTGGAATCACTATGAGCGGAACATCATGGAACAATGCCTCGCTTACACTATTCATTCCTCCATGAGTGATGAATAGATCGACCCTTTTTAAAATCTCCAGTTGGGGAGTGTAAGGTTGGAGGATAAAATTTGACGGTATGCCGGTCAAAGCGGATTCATTGATTTTATTGCCTATTGACATAACAAATCGATACGGCATCTCGGCAAATGCCATGAAGCACTCCTCATAGAAGCTCCTGTCGTCATTAGCGATCGTGCTAAAGAAATATAAATACTCTTAGCCCCTTCCAGCTTTGACCATGAAAAATCGGGGGCATCCTCACACTCGGTGATGGAAGGACCGACGAAATGATACGTTTCATCGAATAAGCGCCTATGGGGCTGGAAATATTCGCTAGTATATACAAGATTCATGACGCCTTTGTTGAACATTATGTCTTGAATCGTGGATACAGAAAAATCATAATGACTTGAAAGCTGCAGTATCTCCTGCTTGATCTCCTCAAGCTGTGCTGCCGAACGTTCGTCTTTTCCCGTCATGCTGCTGTTGATTACGGGAGCGAAGGTCGAATTGGAGCTGATGGATGTCGCTTTAAGCAAGTGAGCGATGAGCGCCCCCCAACAGAAAAAAGCATCATGCATAACATAATCATAACGTTCCGTAGCGGTCAACTCCATTGCCTGATGAATCACTTTGTCTGCCGATCTAAGCAAAAAACGCATCATGCCGAGGAATCCGGGGAGATCACCCGGGTCCGGTTTCCCGTAGAAGCTATTGAACTCCCTAAACTCGGCTCCCGTAAGCTCGATTTTGCGACGGAATGGCGTTGGCGCGAGATAAACCAGGTCCTCTCCTCGATGAATTAACTCGCGCACCAGTCCCAATGTTGGATTGATATGACCTTCAGCCGGACCGTTGATAAACAGAACCTTGGATATCAAGCATGTTCCTTTCTCTATGGAACTATCTTTCCTCGTGTTCCGGGTACAGATTCAGGCGCCACCGCTTCAAAGCTTCGGAATACCGCGATAGCATTGCGGCAAATACCTTCAATTCTTCATCGCTCCAGTTCTCCAGCAGCCTATCGTTCGCGTCGACGCTTCTAATAAAGTAGCTCTCTAATGCTTTTTCTCCATTCAGAGTGAGGGTGATCAAGCTCGACCGCTGATCGGACGGATCGATTTCAGCCGAAACCAGCCCTTCCTGGAGGAGCGACTGCATCCTTCTGGTAATGGAAGAAGGGTTTAATTGCAATGCAGCCGCGATATCAGACGGGCGTATTCGCTTACGGCTAGCTATCAGGATAAGGATGTCAAAGCCTGTTCGGTCATAATCCTTTCGTAATTCCTGAATCTTGCGAAATTCTTGATTCAGACTAAACGTGCTGTAAGTCACTTTTCGAAGCTCTTCTTTTCTTGAGGTCAATTTATCGCCTCCTTTTTATACCGCTAATATAACTTATTTGTTTGCATAAAGCAAATAAATACAAACTGTGAAAACGCTTAAACTGAGTTTGAGCTAATGAGCTGCGCTTGTGAAAAATGGTTGACTGCTTTGGAAAGTGATAGTGTGGATAAATACCTTTTTCAGCCTTTTCGTAGAGGTTTTGAATGAAACAAGAAGCCATGCAATTAAGTTCCTATCGGAAATAAAAGAGAGAAACTATGGGATAAGTGAATAATTGATGGATGACAGTATAAATAAATTTAGTGATGTTTCTGCTGAATATAAAATTTTGAGAGATATGTATCCCTATCAAGAACCACGTGAGAGCGAAATAATGCACAAAGAACAATGTATTGCTATCGTAGCAAAGTTGTATCAATTAGAGATGGATTGTTTAAAATCTTTAAAAGAAATCAACAAAAGCATATCACTATTTCTGAATGGATTCGGAATTGGCAGGTACTATAGTGTGATAGGAGACTGCAAATTGGCAGCTCCTTTTTTTATGCTAGTAACGTGTATTCTTATTTTGCATAGGGCATTCCACTATCGAGGAACGTTAGTTTACTTAAGCGAGATTTGAGAAGGGGCTTTTTGGACAGCCCCTTGTACTGGGCTATTATACGGTGAACGGTATACTAGCGATCGTGATAAAGCAAAGGGTCGAGCTAAAGCTACAATGTTAATCCAGACCAATGGAGACTGTACAAAGACTACATTGTAGCTTGAACCGCAGCTATTTTCTACCTAGTGTCTCCCAAATTCCATGAAGCCAGGAGTCGAACTCAGCATCTTTGTCACCCTCGTAAGTATCATAAATATCCAGACGTGTCTTTTGCAGTTTTTCCTTAAACTGCTCAAATGTGTGACCTTCAGGCAGGCTTTTTTTAATCCGCAGCAAAATTTTGTTAAGACCTTTAAACAGATCGCCTTGGGTTTTGGCAGGCATTTGTACAGCTTCACCCAACTGCTTGAGCTTGAGATATGCAGCTTCGCGTATTTGAAACACTTGATCATTTTTCAAAGCATAATGTAGCAACTGAATGGTTGGGGCTGTATCCCAGTTTCCCAATTCGTTCACCGCATTCAGTCTTTCTCTCCAGCTTGCCTTCCGATTAGCCGCTCGTTTGAGCTCTTCAAAGTTTTCCGGTAGTTCGTTAACTGCTCCAACATCATGGTTGTTCGTCAAAGTTCAATCTCCTTAATCATCGCCAACTCGGCAAATGATGAATGTTTATCAGGTAAACACCATTATAGCACGAACCTGGCTAAACTACTTCATTAAAGCCGATGGGTTAGTCTAAAACCACATTCACCAAATGTATAAAGATGTACCAACCAATCTAGTTTGCTTGATGGAAAGTAACGGCAAGTTTTCGGGAACTCCCATGGATTTGGAAAAAGTAGGGTTTTATCACTTTAATCATTGATGACAATACCTGCGGCTTTTAAGTGTCCATGAGTTAGAATTTTTCCGAATTGAGAAGCGAGTTCCTTTGGCGTATAAGAAAAATCATTTTTAACCCACCATATTACAATGCCCATAAAAGTAGATGCGATATATTGAAGTAATAATTCCTTTGAAATCTTCAGGGGAATATCATTCAAGCCATCTTCCACTGTATTTTTTATAATGTCCTCCATTTTTGATTGAAAACCATAAATTCTATTCTCATCAAGTAACAATGCTTTGTAAAAGGGAATATTGTCCTTAATTTTCTCCAGTATGGTTTGCATAAGTTGTTCAAGCATAAAGCCGCTTACAGGAGATTTGCTGCTGGAACAAAGCTTGAGTGTACTATTTAGTTCTTCTAATAATTCGTCCATAGCTACGTTTAACAAATCGGGTTTGTTCTGATAATGAAGGTAAAAGGTATTCCGGTTAATCATTGCCTTATCGGCAATATCTTGAATCGTAATTCCTTCGTATCCCTTTTCATTAAGAAGTTCTATAAACGCCTTTTTTATCGAATGCTTGGAGCGAAGGATACGCAAATCGGTTTTTTTGTTCATTATGACTCGTTCCCTTATCTTTTTTTGTTAGATATACGACATTTGAGTTCAAACTGTATTTTATCTCTCAAAATCAAAATTATTAAACATTGAATGCCGATCTTTCATTAATTATAATGAACAAAAGATAAATATACAACACACTGACCATTATTTATCTTATTGATAATTAACTCTAATTGAAAGGGAGATATTAAATGAAAACTATTGCAATTGTTGGAGCAGGAGCAGGTTTAGGAATGTCCATTGCGAAAAAATTCGGACAAAATGGCTTTCGCGTTGCTCTTATTGCTCGAAATGAAGAAAAGTTGAATCAACTGGTTATTGAATTGGAACAATTGGGAATCGAAGCTGCTGCATTTCAAGCGGACATATTAAATAAAGAACAAATTGAGAAGGCATTTGCTGCTGTTAAAGAAAAATACGGATTTATTGATGTTCTTGAGTACAGTCCAACGCCGAGCTTTGATTCAGTAGCGCCAACATTAGATGTAACTGAAGAAAATGCGTTATACCAATTTCAATATAATGTTTTAGGTGCTTTATCGAGTATTAAACAAGTACTTCCGGATATGTTGGATAAGCAAAGCGGTGCTCTGTTATTTACAACTGGAGGCGCCTCAGTCCACCCAGTACCGATGATGGGTAATGTCGGAATTGCAATCTCAGGACTTCGTAATTATATCTTTAATTTGAACAGCGAATTAGCTGACAAAGGAGTTTATGCGGGCCATCTTTCGATCGGAATCTGGATGCAGCCGAATTCAGGAGTTCAGGATAAAATCGCTGATATTTGGTACGACATGTACACCAAAAGAGACAGAGTAGAAGAGTTTATAACTGAAGATAGAGTCTGATTTGAATAATTTATTGTGAAGGAGATACAAGAGAAAAATATGAATATCACCATTTTTGGTGCAAGCGGTGCAATTGGACAGCTTCTAACACAATTAGCTCTAGATAACGGAGATTTCGTTACGGCATACGTTAGAAACCCCAAAAAGATCAGCCTCAAACATCCAAATTTAAGCCTGGTACAAGGGGAGCTTTCGAATGCTTCAACCATCGAAAAGGCCGTTGCTGTATCAGATGTCGTAATCAGCACCTTGGGACCAGCATCCGATATGTCAAGAAAGCTTAAAGGCACGCCGATTGCTGACGGACACGAACTGATTATTAGGGCTATGAAGAAGCTTGACAAAAAAAGGCTAATTACACTTGCGACGCCAGCTTTGCAATCAGATGACGATAAGAAAAACATTTCGACGATACTTCCAGGCGTATTAGCCAAAGTTTTCCTTCCGAACGGTCATGCGGAAATGAAAAAAATGGAAGGACTTATTAAACAATCGAGCCTTGATTGGACAGTCGTTCGAATTATTAATCCAAATGTTAAGCACAAAGGACAATCTTATGATTATTCATTGGGTGATAAACCGGCTAAATTCGGTGTTTCAAGAGAAAATGTTGCTAAATTGATGTACTCTGCCGCTCGTGACAACCAATTGATCAGGAAAATGCCCATTATTTATAATAAGTGAAGGAGCATTCAAAATGAAAATCGAGATATGGTCGGATTATGTTTGTCCATTTTGTTATATTGGTAAACGACGATTAGAGTCTGCACTGGAGCAATTCGCTCCTCAGAATGAAGTGGTTATTGAATATAAAAGCTTTGAACTTAATCCGCAAGCATCCATATACGCAGGTAAAAATATGCATCAAATGCTCTCTGAGAAACATGGCATGAGTATCGAGCAAGCGAAAAAAGCACATGCTGAACTTGAGCAACAAGCGGCGTTGATGGGTCTCGTGTATAATATCGATCAAGTGAAGCCGACCAATACGTTTGATGCTCATCGTTTATCCCAATATGCCAAATCTGTTGGTAAAGATAAGGAATTAGCAGAGAAGCTGTTCTATTCTTATTACACGGACGCCAAGCTAATTAGCGATCATGATACTTTAGCAGATATTGCAGAATCAGTTACAATGAATAGGGACGAATCAATGGCAGTTCTCCATGATCCAGCTAAATATGCTAACGAAGTACGTTCAGATGAAGCTACAGCAAAGCAATTAGGAATAACAGGAGCCCCTTTCTTTGTCATTGACAGAAAATACGCGATATCCGGCGCACAACCAACAGAGGTATTTATAAATGCCCTTAACCAAGCATCTCAATAATTAATGCCTATAGGTTTATAGAAGCAGAGATTTTATCGCTCCTTAAAAAAGGATCCAATCACCTAAAAGGATTGGACCCTCACAATTAAACTAAATTTCAAATGTAGCAGTACCATCCTCTGTTAATTCAAAAGGACCAGGTGTGACATCGGCATCGGGTCTTTTTGTTTCGAAAAAGTCGGAGTCAAAACGATACGGCGTGCTGTCTGGCTCCTCAAACTTCATATCGGCATGATACGTTTTTCCAAGCAGATCAGTGGTAACCAGCATTGGAGAGGCTCCCCGAAGCAATTCCGGCTCATTGATCTGGATTTGCACCCTGCCTTGCGCAGCATTAAGCTCCACTTGTATGCCCTTTTGCGTATAGCTCTTCGCATTGGCTTCATGACTACCCGAAACTGCTTGATTAAGATATAAATTTCCACCCATAGCCACCGGAAGAACGGCATTTCCTATGAAGAAAGCCTTCGCAGCATCACCAAGCTGGGCAATCTCCTCTTTGGTGTATTCCCACCATTTTTTATCTTTTACATCAGGATGTTTATCGTAGCCGCCCAGTCCCACAGGATGCAGATAGCAAATGGAATTGTCTGGAACACCATCCATGACCGTTTTTCCGTCCTCTCCAACTGCATCCCTTGGTTTCAGCGGAAGATGCTCAAAAAAGGTGATTGGGACAGGTTTCTTATTGTCGTCATGATCTCCCAAAAAGATATTGTTGTAATATCTGTCGTCGCCTCCAGTGATATTGGAGTATCCGGCCATTGCTGTCTCATGAGGGAAGTGGTACGGCGTAATGCGGGTAATCTCGGAACGAACGACAAATCGGCCTGCAAACAAATTATGGGCAAATGCCCCGCCCTGCGCCATATTTCTGAAGTTCATCGGAGAGAGGAACAGATTATGATCGACCATATAAGGACCATGGCAAACCTCAACAAAGAGGTCTTCAGAAAGATTGTCCAAAAAGACATTGCGGCTGATTCGGGTGCCCTGTGCCTGCCAGTCAAGCCAAAGGGCACGGTAACAGCTATAGATTACATTTTCATTAATTTGCGTATCCAGGGAAGCATGCAGCTTAATCCCAGCTACCTCGGCGCCATGTCTGAGCCGCTTGTGGTGAATGTTGAAAATGCGGTTCTGATAAATGCGGCTGAAGGCTGCTCCCATATGACCCACAATACCTGCCTGCTCACAGTCATGAATCACATTGCCTCGAACAATGTGACTGCCGACGGTATCCTTATGCCAGCCGGAGCGTAATGCCCGCAAAATAACCTCCTGCTCGCGTTGAGTCCCGCCTTTACTATGCTTTTCCGACGACTTGGAGTGGCCTGTACCGAGTTCGGTCCCCAAGCTGATGCCAACGTTTTTGGATTCACTGATTATATTGTTTTCAATAATCCAGCCCTTGCTCCAGTGAGGTCCGATCAACCCTTCCTGGTAATCTGTTGGCGGCGCCCATTGAGGAGAGGCTTGACGAAGGGTGAAGCCGCTAACCGTTATATAGTTCAAGCCTGGTTTTTCAGGCCAGAAGCAATAAGGACGGACATTAATTTCTACATTCTCCTTGCGAGGATCCTTTCCGCCAAAATTAGCCCAGATTTTTGTTGTGGTAGAACCAACCTCGGCATACCATTTTAACAGCGAATCCTTGGGATATTTGGCTTCGGGCCAAACCTCGGGCTTGTGAACGCTTTCAACGCTAGCAGCTTCATACAATGATTTTCCATCCAAATATACATCGCCGAGATGAACCGGGAAGGGGCCGTCAAACAACCAGTCTCCACTTATCTCCACTTCAAAGGGATTGCGAACGGAAAAAATGGAATTGAGCACTTCTGCACTCCAGACCTGGTTTCCTTCAGACTTCCAGTCGGTCATTCGTTCAGCACCCGTAATGACGACTTCCCCGTCTCCTGCGGATCGATAAATGATTCTATGCTCCGCTGTTCCTCCATTAGCCGGGTTAACCCATTCCCTGTATACTCCAGCATGGACAATAACCGTATCACCAGCCATGGCATAAGCCGCAGCGCGTGATATGGTACGAAGGGGCTGATCCGCTGTTCCTTTTTGATGATCATTCCCATGTATGGATACATGATATTCCATAACAACTCTCCTTCTTCCCGCCTTAAAAAGGTTGTTACAATCCTTGCTAGCTGAAGGCAGGCTTATTTTAAAATTATTGTTGTATTTAGCTATTATACTAGAAAATAGATATAATGGGAGTGATCATTATCCTCACGCTCACTGACTTAATCCTGCAGGCAAGCGGTTTTTCTTAATAGAGTCTGCTATATACACCCACCCGATTAGTCCACCTAAAACAAAGCCAAACGCGTGTAGTGTACCGTAAACCGGAATGAAATCAAGGATGGTTAAGGAAAGTGTTTTTTTCAGCAAAGGATAGAAAATAGAAAGGACAACAACCGTGTAGAACGCCAGGCAAGAAAGAACTAAAAAGAAGGCTGCTTTTTTGTGCAAAGGGTTTTTCTTCAAGTAAGTAAGCAGATAACTGGTGTAAATCACAATATTGCAGGCAAACAAAGTGACTCCAATGTACTCAATTGGCTTGGAGAAAATCATACCGATAGCAATCAGTATGGGCCCGATAATGTCGACGGCAACGACCCAGGGATACCAGCTTTTTTTTGCCATAATCCGTCCCAGCATGCCAATAAAAAGGGGAACGATGGCAGATGAAAAATGAAAGTGGACCGAGCTTAATGCATGCATCGCAGGATTAGCTTGGAAGAGGTTAACTTGATACTGATATAAGGTGAACCATGTACCCCCGATAAAAAAATAAACGAGCCCCGCACCAATGGCTATTTCCGCTATTTTTCCCTTATGAATGACTATAATGGTTACTCCATAGATGCAAAGCAGCAAAGTGAACAGCAGCCATCCAAGTGAGAGAAGCCCTGGTATGTAGGTGTCGCCCAGACCCCACGTCTTATTGCTGGCTACAGAGCCCAAGGCAAGCAGTGCCGCGGGAAATTGAAACCGATTAATCGCAGCAAAAAGCATCCGTTGCTGTTTGTTCCTTTCGTCATGGCTCAAAAGTGAAATGACAAGAGGCGCAATGACGAAAGCCGCAAACAGCAGAAATTTTTCAACAAGAGCGAACTGAAAGTAATTCAGATAAAAGATAAGAATGGTGATGATTCCACCTGGAATCACAGGTGCTATCAATGATTTCATAATTGGTTTGAGGAAGCTATTCATGAAGGCTCCTTTCTAATTATGCTTGGCAGGATACCAAGCCTGCATTCCATTTTAGAGCATTCTCTATTGTAGATGGAGGATGTCCTTATCAGTAGTTTAACATATACAGAACGAAAGCACGGTTGCTGGAGCATATGGGCGCCTTGCTGTTTTTTGTTACTTGTCAAATAGTACATTGACACACATAGTAATATTTGATACGATGTTCGCGAAAGGAGAGTAAGTGATGATCGAAAATACAATAAGCAGCGAATTGATTCGCGGCAATATCGACACCGTCATCCTTCGTGTACTGCTGGATGGCGATAACTATGGCTACGAAATCATTAAGACCATTTTCAAAAAAAGTAATGGTAAATACGAATTAAAGGAACCCTCTTTATATACAAGCTTAAAAAGGCTGGAATCCAATAAAATGATTCAGTCCTATTGGGGCGATGAAAGCCAAGGCGGCAGACGGAAATATTACAGGATTACGGAAGCGGGCATTGAAGCCTTTCATCGTAATGCTGAAAGCTGGAGAATAGCTAAAATGCTAATCGATCAGTTAATTGATAGGCAGGAGGGACCAGTATGAATCATTTACAAATATATGTTGACCAATTATTTAAGGGACATAAAGACAATAAACAAACAAGAGAGCTGAAAGATGAAATCCTAAGTAATCTTGAAGCCAAAGTTGCTGATCTTACAGCCAATGGCACGGAGTATACTCAAGCTATACAAATAGCCACCCAAAACATCAATAGCGTTGATTTATTAATTGACGGCAACAAATTGGTCTATGTCAACAAATTCCGGATTGAGTTAATACAAGCAGCTTTGTTGTATGTTTTGATTGCATGGATTATCAGCATGCCGCTTAGCGTTATGGGAATTGGAATGCTTCTCAACTTCCTATTGCTGATAGTTGTTGTTGTAATAGGGATTATATATCTGACCTTGCATGTAAGGAAGGAAAGTCACTACTTGGAAAGAACGTCCTTTTTCAACATTCAGAATGCCATGCGTTATCGAAAAATGGCGTGGTTGATTTGGGGCTTGTTTGTTTTAGTATCGGTACTTGGCAATACCGCGATTCTATTCGGAAGCGATATATGGTTTTCAAGGACAATAAGTATAACGGGACCATACCAATTTGCCATGATAGCAACTAAATATGCACTACCCGTTCTTTCTATACTCATTCCGTTGTTATTCAATACTTCTTTGAAACTAATTCAAAAACATGAGGTGAATGAGCAATATGAAAGCTAGGAATAAAACGATTGTAGTTCTGCTTATATTCGGGGTTGCTTTATTCGGAGTCATACAAGGTGTTGTCCTGCCACAAATGGAACAAAATAAAAAGCAGTATGTAGTGGAGCAGCAAAATCCGCTTACCCACGATATTAATAATGTATTAAGCTTCAAAAACAGCTATATGGGCAATTCGTCCAATCTTATCAATCTGTTTTATTCATTACCGTTAAACAATATAGACATGACCTTTCAACTGTACCCCGATAAATTGGCTGCTGATATAAACTACAAAGAAACGGTAGGGAGCCTCGGTGAAAATGAAGTTGCACAAGCGTTAATTTACAATGCAACAGCTGCATTCGCACTAATCGAAAACCTGGAAGCAATAACCTTTAATTTTACGGGAATGACCTATCACGTTTCACGAATGGATGTTGAGACTTGGTACGGGGTTGAATGGACCAGTTTATTGGATCAGGATGTTTGGAAAAAGTCCGTCCAGAGCAAGCTTTACGACAGCGAGTATGTGCTCAACTGCGCTAAGTCGATTTTAATAAAAAAATAAATATAAAAAAAGCGGATTAAAAAATGACCCATAGTAGGGTCATTTTTTTGTGGCTGGTGGGCAGATTACGTTAACACAAATAAAAAAAACCGGCATGCTGCGCCAGTTTATCAGTTGCAAAGTTTAGTTTCAATAGCCCGAAAAAAGGCATGGATACATTATATTTTACAAAAATATTCAACATAAGTCTATTCCTTTTTTAGGGAAACATGTATGTTTAGTTATGCGGCCACAACGCAATGTATTTCCTGCAGAATAGCTATGACAAAGATTCGTATAAGGGCAACTAGCTTATAATATTCAAGGAATAATGGAGGGATTATTTTGGACCAATTATTTCCACTGGAAGTATCCGTACTATCGTCCGATGCTCTTGGCGATTATATTTCGCGCGAATATTTTGCTGCAACGCTGCTCCGATGCCGATTGTTCTATAGAGGTTTGCATGATATATACAAGGTTATTGCAGGCGGTCAGACGTATTTTTTCAAAGTATACCGCCAAGGCATTAGAAGCGCGGCGGAAATTCAATCCGAGCTTGATTTGCTACTTCATCTGAAGGCATCGGATCTTGCTGTTACGGTACCTGTTATAAAGATGGATGGAACGTATATGTCGGAGTTTATGACTACAAACGGAGTCAGATATGGCGTGTTGTACACGTCAGTCGGCGCGAGCGAGTTCAGCCATATGGAAGAGACCGCTGAATCAAATGAGAAATTGGGAACATATATAGCTTCAATACATGCTGCCTGGGATAAATCTAATTTTGCAATAAACCGATGGACCATTGATGAAAATACCTTCATTGATCGTTCAATGGATGCCTTACGGCGATTTTCCGAGATTCATCACGTTGACATAGACTTTTTAGAGACGGTTGCCGATCATGTAAAAAAGAAGCTGTTGAACCTTTCTGTTGAGAGGCCGCAATTTGGTATCTGCCATGGTGATTTTTATAGCGGAAATGTTCGGGTTGACGCTAATGACAATCCAATTTTGATTGACTTCGATTTTTGCGGAAATGGGTGGCGAGCCTACGATATCTCCATGTACGCCTATCCTTTTGCTATGGGGTGCGAAGCTGCCAAATTCCAGCAAAGAGAGCAGCGTAAAAACCAGTTTCTAAATGGGTATAACAAGGTGAGAGCCATGAGTCAAAATGAGGTCGATTCCATTGCTCTTTTTATTCCATTCAGAAGGATTTTTAATATAGGCACGTTGTACGTTTCTTATCTGCCCAATACATGGGGAGATATTCATGTCATAAGCAATGTCGATGGCGATATTGAAATGCTTAAAAAATGGGTTGATTTGAACCCTGTATTTTAGCGGGAATGAATGATGTTCATTTCTGTCAACAAAGCCGAATTAACTCTTTTACAAGACCAACTAGAACAAGTTAAAACCTATCTTCAAAAGCAAGAAGCTGTTACAACTCTTTACGAAATCCTGAACGAGACGGAGGATTTGTTTATGCCGAGTAAAACGTTTATGGCGATATTGGATTAAGGTTCAATTTATTTTTTCATTACCTTTTCAAATCTGAAGAAGCCATCCTCGTCGGGTATGGAATTGTCGTCCTGACGACCATTGCGATGCGTATGTGGGTCAGAGTGATATTTGTTGTAGAACTCTACGATTTGGAATCCGCATTTATTCACATAGAAGTGAATATTTCTCTTTTCAAAATAAGGCGTTCCTGTTTCCCATAGCACAGTATCCGGATACTGTGCTTCAATGGCCTTCCAAGCAGAAAGACCAATTCCGTTGCTGTGATGTTCCGGGGATACATAGAACAAATCCAGAAAGTTATGATGAGTATTGCTGTCTATACGCAATACGGCTCCACCGACCTTCTTGCCATCCTGAACAATATGATAAACTACTGCTCCAGAAGCATTGAAAGATGCCTGAATATCACTGTCAGATGGAATCGGTTCATCTTCGTGCGCGCCGAACGTTTCAACCACAGCAAGCGCAAAGGTTTCCTGTAATTTCTTTTTAAATTCGGGCAGATCAGATTTCTCTGCCAGGGCCAGGGTAACTGGCGTATTCTTTTTTGTTTTCATCACTGCTCATTTCTCCATTCACTATGTTTGATTAATTTGATTATCCGGCAGGTTTTGAAGCTTTGGTATGGGGCGCTTGTTTAACTTCCCATATGTCAGCTTGCGCCATAAAAACTCCAGGGGGCCGTACTTAAATCGTTTTAACCACAATGTACTGAAGATCGTGAGCACTACATATACGGCTAAACTGATAATTAACGTACCAGTGGGTTTAATATGGTCTGCAAGTCCGAAGCCGTACCCCAGCAGCAAAATAGTTCCGATGATGGAATGTAGCAAATAACAGGTCAAGGACATTCGCCCGACTTTAGTAAAAATCATTAAAACGCCTTGCATCCGTGAAACATACAGAAACAGCATGGCAAGAGTGCTCATATAGAAAATACTTCCAGTTAAGCCTCCGTTTTGTCCCAAGACAGAGGAAATCTCCATCCACAACATATTCTCAGAAGGAAAAAGCCTCATGAGCAACGTACCGCTTTCTGTGATGAGAAATGCAAGCGAGCTAATAATCCAAATTCGCTTCCATATGTGTTTTTTAGCGTTCATGTTTTTGAAAAATTCCATCTTGACGAAATATACGCCTAGCAGATACATGAGAAACATGGAATAACAAGTAGAAAAAGAGCTCAAAGCCATTGCTTTCATATCTAACCACCTAGCTCCGATGGATGCCAGGTAGGTGAGGGAGCTATCGTGGCTAGATAGATCAAACTCTGCAAAATTAGGTATTCCGGGTGCTTCGCCACTTATGACGTTGTATAACGCGGAGATAACGGGTATTAGGAGTTGAACGGCAATGAGTGCAACAATCCAGCGCAGCAAAGTTCTGGGCGTACGTTTGTAGAAGGCGAGTAAAAGGAAGCCGGTTATGGCATAAAAGGCCAATATATCACCGACCCAAATAAAGGTGATATGCAAGACGCCAAATCCCAACAGAATGGTTAATCTGCGGGCAAACAGTTTATTGGGATTCTCGACCCGCAGTAAGGCCCGATCCATAAAAATCATGAACCCGACACCAAACAGAAATGAGAATAATGTAACAAATTTCCCTTCGGCAAACATAGAAACCAGATTATGAACGATGTCATCCGAGTCCATTTGAAATCCTTTCACGGAATCCACAATCAGAAAATAGTTGACAATAATAATGCCTAGCATGGCGAATCCGCGTACGATATCTAGAAATTGGATTCGTTCCTGGAGACTCATGGGTTGCGCGGTTCCTTTTAATTGTACACTCATAGTAAAGCTCCTTTTCTATTTATAATTGCGGTAGGCGAACGCCCAGAGGCCTGAACAAATGTGATCCTAACAATGGATAAATATAAAGATCAAATCTTAACAGTTTATGAAGGCAAGCCGTTTTTCCGTAAAATGCGACAAAATTGTGGCGGATATCAGCTTTCATAAATGGTTAAGATTTAAGTTGTATTTTATAATGTAAGAGCTAAAACGAGGGTGTTTGATAGCCGGTTAGATTCAAACTCAGCGGGAAGAGGAGAGCGATTTGGATAATCGTAAATTCACACTAACCAAGAAGCTCGCCTTGTTGATCGTGATTGCTCTCATGGTGAGCGGTGTGGTCTTTCTGATGTTGCAAAAGATCACCAATGATCTGATCGACGGATATTTGAATTCAGATGAGTATTATCAGGAGGAGTCAGCCAGATACATTCAAAGATTTAGCGAGTACGTTTCCGTAAATGAGTTATCTACGTCGGATCGGAAAGCTTTTGCCGATTGGGTCAGAAAAGAAAATTATATAATGCTGACCATATTTAAGGATCAGGTACTGCAATTTGATTCCAATTATTCTGCTGCAGATGAGTCGGCTTATGGACAGGAAAAGGTGACTCAGTACGCTCAAAATCATTCACTTCCGGTTAAATTCAGCGATGGTGAAGGGCGAGTCATTATTGACGGTTTCTACTCATCCCGATATTATGATCTGGCCTTTGCACTTGAATTGCTCGGTGCAACCCTCATTTTTCTAACCATAGTTCTCTTCGGCATTCGCCAAAGTCTCCGTTATCTAAGAACAATACACCAAGAGATTCATATTCTTGAGGGCGGCAGGCTGGACTACGAGATGACGGTAAAGGGACATGATGAGCTGGCGATGATTGCAGAAAGCATTGAGGAGCTTAGGAAAGCTTTTCTGGATAAACTTAAATCGATCGATGAATTGCAAGCGGATAGCCGCAGCCTCGTAACCGAATTATCGCACGATATGCGCACGCCGTTGACATCACTGATCATGTATCTGGAGTTTGCCAAAAAGGAAGGGAGCGGAGCGGGTTCCGACAAAGCCGGATATGTAGACAATGCTTATACTAAAGCGCTGCAATTAAAAAGCATGTCCGACAATTTGTTTGCGTATTTCCTGTTAGACAAGGAAAGCGCGGCCGACCTGGAGTCCGTTCCGGTGAATGAAGTGATCTATGATCTGATATCCGATCAGATTGCTATCCTTCATCAGGAGAATCTCCGGGTTAATATTTCCGGAGAGCTGCCGGAAACCTATATTAATGTGAATATAGCAGAACTTGGACGTGTATTTGATAACGTGATGTCTAACCTAATTAAATATGCGGATCGGGATGAAGAAATCCGCATCTTGTTTGTATCTGATCAAGAGGTATTTGAGATCCATATAATCAACGCGATTAAACCTGCGGATGTAACACTGGAAAGCAACGGACTTGGTGAAAGAAGCATTACGCGAATGATGAATCGCATGCAGGGACAGTTTCACAGTACACAAGAGAATTCCAAATATTACGCCGTGTTGCGATTTTGGAACACCAAAATGTAAGCTGGGGCAGACACTATGAATGCATTAGGAGATGTATGATGAAGAACCGGATTTTGCTTGTTGAAGACGATCAGGAAATCCTCAATTTGCTTCATATCTCCCTTTCCCGCGAAGGGTATGAGGTGATGATGGCGAAGAATGGGCAACAAGCGCTTGAGCTTGTAGACGAATCGCTTGACTTGGTCATATTGGACATTATGATGCCTGGTATTTCAGGAATTGAGACGTGTATGCACATCAGAGAACGATTCAATGTCCCGATTCTATTTTTGACAGCAAAATCCGGCACCATGGATAAGACTGAAGGCTTGTTAGCTGGCGGCGATGACTACTTGACCAAGCCTTTTGCTGAACAGGAGCTTCATGCCAGGGTGATTGCCCTGCTGCGCAGATATAGAATCTATCAAGATAAAAGGGGGGATGGAGAAACATTCCTGATTGCCGGGAAATTAAAGGTGAGCGAACAGTTTAATGATGTCTGGAAAGGCAGTCAGAAAGTGGAGCTGTCCGAGTTAGAATACGGTATTCTGAAGCTGTTAATGAGCAAACGCAACAAAATTTTCCCTGCACAAAATATTTATGAAAGCGTCTGGAATCAACCCTATTACTATGATTCAAATAACACGGTGATGGTGCATATACGTAAATTGCGCAAGAAAATTGAGGATGACGCTGCAAAACCGACGTATATTCTGACCGAATGGGGAAGGGGATACCGGTTTGGCAAATGAGTTGAAGGTTTAAGCTTCGTCGATGCAACATCTATTAAGTGGCACAACAGTTGAATGGAATGATTCAGAGACAATGGACTAACCATTGCCTCTTTTTTTCAACATTTTTCAGAAAGGCGACAATAAGATGTCGCCTATTGCCCGTTATACTTCATGTATAAAAGCTAAGGAGGAAAAACATTGCTGAATTCAATCGAGTTTCCCAAGCCCGCCCTTATTTCCGTTAATGGTGTACAGCTTGAAGTTTTTGAGGCAGGCCGGGAAAATGCCGGAAAACCCATTATCCTCTGTCACGGCTGGCCAGAGCATGCCTTTTCTTGGCGCCATCAGATGGCCGCCCTCGCCGCAGCGGGCTACCATGTTATCGTTCCAAACCAGCGGGGTTACGGCAACTCATCTCGCCCGACCGAAGTAACCGACTATGACATTGAACATTTGTCGGGCGATCTTATTGCGCTTCTCGATTATTACGGGTACAAAGATGCGACCTTTGTTGGCCATGATTGGGGTGCAATGGTCGTTTGGGGACTAGCCTTATTGCATCCAAAGCGTGTAAACAAAGTGATAAATCTGAGCTTGCCCTATCAAGAGCGCGGAGAAAAGCCATGGATTGAGCTTATGGAAGAGCTGCTTGGCGGTGACTACTATTTTGTCCACTTCAATCGACAGCCAGGCGTCGCGGACGCCGTATTGGATAACAATACGGTTCGATTTCTTCGCAACCTGTACCGAAAAAACGAACCATTAAGACAACCAGAGCCGGGAATGATGATGATCAATCTTGCCAATGCAGAAAATCCGCTGGGTGAACCCTTGATGAGCGATAGCGAGCTGGCCGTTTTTGTCTCGGCCTTTGAAGCATCGGGGTTCACGGGAGGCATTAATTGGTACAGGAACCTTGACCGTAACTGGCGCTTGTTGGCAGGCGTAAACCCAATCATCCAACATCCGGCCCTCATGATCTACGGCGACAGGGATATTATTCCGAAATCTGAAAAGCTAAAAGAGTTTGTGCCCAATGTGGAGGTGGTCAATCTGGATTGCGGTCATTGGATTCAGCAAGAAAAGCCGGAGGAAACAAACCAAGCTATTTTGAGGTGGCTGAAGCAGCAGGACTCCATCTAGTTTCTGAGTCGTTCAAGGTCGAGGTTTAAAGATGAAGGCATGCTACACCTCGCCTTTTCATTGTGCGAGCTTCGTCTGAGAATAACGGACAACCTCCACATATCGCTTTGCGTCTTCCTTAAGGGCCTCAGCAGATGAGTTGTAGGATATAAAGGGGGGCAGGAACGTGCCATTACAACGGGCAATGGTACTCTGAATCGGCCGAATATATTCGCTGATGGTGAACCAGTTGCGGCCGCCAGCACGATATTCGCTTTCTGAGCCGCCTGTTGTCGTTGCGATCATAAATTCCTTGCCCCTCATATTCTCTCCCCCCGGTCCAAACGCCCAACCAAATGTCAGCACATCGTCAAACCACTTTTTTAAAAGAGGCGGGCAACTGCACCAATAAAATGGGAATTGAAAAATAATCAGGTTATGATCCAACAACAATTGATGCTCTCGTTCGACATTGATTCTCCAATTCGGATACTCTTGATACAAATCGCGAATGTAAGTATCGGGCAGTTTTCTCAATTCGCTCAGTAGCGCTTGGTTTTTCACGGAATCGCTCAGGTTTGGATGGGCTACAATTACCATTGTTTTCATAAGCATCTCCCCTTACACATAGTTTGATTTTCAGCTCTGGCTAGCGCCCTTCTGCCTCACTGCCCTAATTATCCGCGCTTATAGGAATTAAACAAGTACGCTTTTTGTTCATACATAGTCTTTTGTAACAGACCATAGTGACCATAGTTGGTGCAGAACCATCGGTACATAGTCCGCAGCAACGTACTAAGTACATGAAAAAGGAGTACTGTTTGGATTGGTAATATTTTGTTACTATTGTGATGAAGGAGCGCGGTTTCTTACAATGGTCAGGAGTTGATTCTATTGCGGCTAGGAGCCCAAGACGATAAGACGACGGATGGTATAGTAGCAACACTGGAAGTAATTGGAGGTAAATGGAAGCCCCTGATTTTATTTATATTGCTGCATGAGGGGACCAAGCGATTTGGTGAACTGAGGCGGATGCTTCCTTTAATTACACAAGGTATGCTTACCAATCAGCTTCGGGAGCTGGAACGGGATGGGCTAGTCGAACGTCGTGTCTATCAGGAGATTCCTCCTAAAGTGGAATACAAATTAACCGCGCATGGAAAAACGTTGGACCCGGTGTTGACGGACATGTGTAGCTGGGGGTTCAAGCATCTCGACTTTATGAGGGACTAAAATACGGTTTAAGGAGATAATTTTGCGATGAAAAAGATTGCTTGTTTGCACGCCCACTATTCAAATATCCCGTATATTCAAAACGCTCTTGCCTCTGATGAATTGGAATTGGTTCATTTTGTGGATCCTGGTTTGATGAGCAGAATTTCATCAGATAAACATTTTGATGAAGGTAAAGCCAAAAATAAAGTTATTGAGCAAATCGAATGGATAGCTCAAACAAACGTTGAGGCTATTCTGATCACATGTACTAATTATATTGCTCTTCTTGAAGAAAGCCGGCTTCATACATCTATTCCTATCATAAAAATTGACGAGCCTTTCTTTAGCTCTGTCTGCAATAGTACTGAACCACAGGTTCTTCTCTTCACCAATCCAGCGACCGTTGAAGGGACAATGAGAAGGCTTAATGAATTTGCTTCTATTCATAATAAGCCGATTGGTACTATTGAAGCACGTGTCATAGAGAATACATTTGAGTTAATCATGCAAGGTAAAACAGAGCAATATGTTGAAGAAGTGTCAACATACATAAAGGCGATACTTGCATCGGAAAAAAACAAGAAAATTTCTGTTGCTCAATTATCTATGGTGGAAACAGCCGCTATGGTTGAGCGAGAGTTAAATGTGAAAATCGGAAATCCGCTGGATTCATTGATAACACACTTCGAGAACGTGATGTCCAGTTAACAGGATAGACATTGAAATTAGTGTCTGCTATGATATAACTGTCGAGATTACAATACCTTGTTTTATAATATAAAACAAATGCTGGGAGGGAAATGAATAAAAGGATATGCCAATTATTCAGGCCTTGGATAGAGCATTGAAAATTATCGACTTATTCGACGAGCAGCACAAGGAGTATAAGCTGTCCGAAATAAGCGCAGCCATGAATTTGCACAAGAGTACGGTCCATTCGTTGTTGAAAACGCTTCAAATTCATCGTTATATTGTCCAGGACCAGGAGTCTGGGAAGTACCGCCTTGGGATAAGGTTCGTAGAGAAGGGGGAGCTGCTTCTCAAGCAATTCGATATTGTGGAAATTGCCAGACCCCATCTGAGAGCGTTGTCTATTGCAACTAGCCAAACCACGCATTTGGTTATTATGGATGGCGTAGAAGGCATATATATTGACAAGGTGGAAGGGCAGAAGGCAGCCATTCGATATTCGCGTATCGGCCGCAGAGTGCCCTTGCATAGCAGCGCGGTTGGCAAGGTATTAACGGCTTTTCGGCCTGGCGATGAGCAGGTTCGGATGCTGGCAGGGTATACGTTCGTCAAGCATACGGATAAAACGATTGATAGCGTTGAAGGCTTTCTGGAAGAGTTGAAGAGGGTCGAGAAGCAAGGCTACGGCATCGACAATGAAGAGAATGAGCCGGGAGTCCGGTGCGCCGCCGCTCCGATATTCAATCACAACGGGCAAGTGATCGCGGCGATGAGCGTGTCTACAATGGTCGCACATGTCGATGATGATGAGCTGGAATGCCTAATCGAACTGCTTCGACAGGCAACAAGCGAAATTTCAAAGCAATTAGGGTACCGTCACTAGTTCTCCAACTAGTTCAAGATAGATCCAGTCGTCCTAACAGACGGATCAATCTTTGTCCTATTTCAAGAACGGTGTTTTATATTATAAAACGAGGAGTTGTTTAGATGAGAATTATCCGGTATCAAAATGGCGCGGAACAACGATTGGCAGCAGTAACGGATGAGGATAAGGTATATACACTAAGTGATTCGGACTTTATCTCCTTTCTTGAGCGAATAGAGAAGTCGGGGGCAACGCCGCTTGAAGATGTGAATCAACAGATTCGTTCTGCTCAGCCGCTGGACGCAGCACTGGAAAGCCTTGAGTTGCTGATCCCCGTAGAAGCTCCGGAGGTATGGGCTGCCGGCGTAACCTATGCGCACAGCAAGGAAGCAAGAAACTATGAAGCGACAGCGGGCAAGATGGATGCTACCACCTATTATGACAAGGTATATGATGCGGAAAGGCCGGAGCTGTTCCTGAAATCAACGGCGGCCCGCACAGTCGGCCATCTGGATCAGGTTTGCTTAAGAAACGATTCCAATTGGCAGGTTCCTGAGCCGGAGCTGGGACTGGTATTGAGCAGCCGCGGCGATATTGTGGGGTACATTATCGGCAACGATATGAGCTGCCGCGATATTGAAGGAGAAAATCCGTTATATCTTCCGCAAGCTAAGGTGTGGAAGCAATCCTGCTCGATTGGACCATTCATTCGATTGGCCGAAACGGTGGAAGACCCCTATCAGCTGCAAATTTCTTTGCGAATCTATAGGAATGGCGAAAAAGTCGTCGATCAATCGGCAAGCACCGGACAACTGAAGCGCAAGCTGGGAGAGCTTGTTTCCTTCCTGCGCAGAGATAACATTGTGTTTGGCGGCACCGTACTTCTTACGGGTACATGCATCGTTCCGCCGAATAAATTCACGCTTGCGCCCCAAGATCGGATTGAAATAGAGATTACCGGACTTGGAACGTTAGTGAATACAGCTATTATGAGCTAGGGCAAGTCTCAAGCACTGATTTCTGATTTGAGCCATTAAAGTAAACAACAATTAAAGGAGAGATCATTTTATGACTAACTCAACCCCGGTATATCGTAACTATATGAATGGCGAATGGAGAGACTCCGAAAACGGCAAAACGCAGCACAGCATCAATCCCGCCAATAAAAATGAAATCGTTGGCATCATCCCGGATTCGTCTAAGCAGGACCTAGAGGACGCCGTTGCTGCAGCTAAGGCAGCCAAGCTGGCATGGCGCAAGCTTGCCGGTGTGCAACGCGGCAATTTTCTGTTCAAGGTTGCCGATATTATGGAGAGCAGAACGAACGAAATCGGCGAAGCAATGACCATGGAAATGGGAAAAACATTGCCCGAGGCCAAAGGAGAAACCGCGCGCGGCGTCGCTATTCTGCGCTACTACGCTGGAGAAGGCATGCGTAAAATTGGAGACGTTATTCCTTCCTCCGATGCGGATGCTTTCTTATATACGACCAGATCCCCGATCGGAACGGTAGGGGTGATTTCCCCATGGAACTTCCCGGTTGCCATTCCGATTTGGAAGATTGCTCCCGCGCTTATCTACGGCAATGCTGTCGTATGGAAGCCGGCAACGGAAACAGCGGTTACGGCGGCTAAAGTGATGCAATGCTTTCATGATGCGGGCTTGCCCTCAGGCGTGCTGAATATGATCGTGGGCAGCGGCAGCGTTATTGGTCAAGGGATTGCCGAACATGCCGATATTAACGGCATCACCTTTACGGGCTCAAACGCGGTAGGAAAAGCGGTCGGGCAAGCGGCATTGGCGCGCGGAGCGAAATACCAGCTTGAGATGGGCGGCAAAAATCCGATTATCATCGCTGCGGATGCGGACTTAGATTTGGCAGTTGAAGCAACAATCAGCGGGGGTCTTCGTTCGACCGGTCAGAAATGTACGGCGACCAGCCGGGTCATCGTGGAGAAGGCCGTATACGAGGAGTTCAAGTCCAAGCTGCTTGGAAAGGTTGCGGAGCTTAAGGTTGGAAACGGGCTGGATAGCGGGACGTGGCTGGGGCCTTGCGCTAACGAAAAGCAAATGGACACGGTATTGTCTTACATCAACAAGGGTGTGAAAGAAGGAGCAGTATTGCTGCATGGCGGTACAAGACCAGCGGATGGCGATCTAGCCGATGGTTTTTATGTGACTCCGGCTATTTTTGATAAAGTGACCTCCAGAATGTCGATTGCTCAGGAAGAAATATTCGGACCTGTGCTTACGTTAATTGAAGTCAATGACATGCAGGAAGCCATAGAGCTTGCGAACGATACCGATTACGGTCTCAGCGCCTCTATTTATACTCGCAACATCGGCAACGCGATGCAGTTTGTTCAAGAGATGGAAGCGGGACTTGTCCGCGTAAACGCGGAAACAGCCGGTGTCGAGCTGCAAGCTCCGTTCGGAGGCATGAAGCAATCCAGCTCCCATTCCAGAGAACAAGGGCAAGCGGCCATCGAATTCTACACTTCCATCAAAACCGTATTCATTAAGCCTTAACGCATTAACTCATAGCAAACAGAATGAGTCATAACACTAGGAGCGGGTGAGGTCATATGAATCCGGGTTTTGAGACGATAATGGGGAATGACTCCGATACTTACTTTGATATCTATACGCATGCTCCGGGACCAAGCGGCTCCTTGCCGCTTACCCCGGATATGCTGCGCGATTCGCCAAGCGGCGACCTGTTCGGCTTAACGCAAAATGTCGGCATGGGATGGGACCCCAAAAACCTGCTTGGAAAGCAAATTCTTATACTGGGAACGCAGGGCGGAATCCGGGAGGAGGATGGCCGTCCCATAGCGCTGGGTTATCATACCGGGCACTGGGAAGTTGGCATTCTGATGAAGGCCGCGGCTGAAGAAATTACTAGCCGCGGCGGCGTGCCCTTCGCCGGTTTTGTAAGCGATCCTTGCGACGGCCGTTCCCAAGGAACGACAGGAATGTTTGATTCGCTGCCGTACCGCAATGATGCAGCCATGGTATTAAGGCGTCTTATTCGTTCGCTCCCGCAGCGTTCAGCGGTATTGGGAGTGGGAACCTGCGACAAGGGACTGCCGTCCATGATGCTGGCTCTTGCGGGAATGAGCAATCTTCCCGGCGTAATCGTTCCGGGCGGTGTCACCCTCCCGCCGACGAATGGCGAGGATGCAGGCAAGATTCAAACCATTGGCGCAAGATATTCCAATGGAGAGCTTTCGCTTGAGGAAGCGGCCGAGCTTGGCTGCCGCGCTTGCGCAACGCCTGGCGGAGGCTGTCAGTTTCTTGGCACGGCAGGAACGGCGCAGGTTGTTGCCGAGGCTCTTGGCATGACCGTTCCTCATGCGGCGTTGGCTCCGTCAGGACAGCCGGTGTGGAAGGAAATGGCGAAGCAATCCGCAAGGGCCGCTCTTGGCATGGCGGAAAGCGGAGTGACGACGGGAATGATCATCACAGATCGCTCCATTCGCAATGCAATGGCCGTTCACGCGGCCTTTGGAGGTTCTACCAATCTGCTGCTCCATATCCCCGCCATCGCTCATGCGGCAGGGCTTACCTTGCCGACGGTTGCGGATTGGGCAGAAGTAAACCGCTCCGTTCCGCGATTAGTCAGCGTGCTTCCCAATGGTCCCGAGCATCATCCAACCGTAAGAGCCTTCCTCGCCGGAGGCGTGCCCGAGGTTATGCTTCATATGCGCAAGCTAGGCGTATTGGATGAGAAAGCGCTTACGGTAACGGGTCATACGATAGGCGAAACGCTGGATTGGTGGGAGTCGTCGGAGAGACGCCACCGCATGCGGCGGCATTTGCTGGAGAACGAAGGGATTAATCCCGATCGCGTCATCTTTAGCCCGGAACGCGCCAAGCAGGAAGGCTTGAGCTCGACGGTGACCTTCCCGACCGGCAATATATGTCCCGAAGGCTCCGTCATTAAATCGACGGCGATTGATCACTCCAAGGTGGACGCGGATGGCATCTTTCGCCATGTTGGCAGGGCTAAAGTGTTCACGACGGAACGAGCAGCAATCCGGGCGATCAAGAACAAAGGTATCGCAGCCGGAGATATTATGGTCCTTATCGGGCGCGGCCCATCCGGCACTGGAATGGAAGAGACGTATCAGCTAACCTCGGCGCTTAAGCATCTGTCGTACGGCAAAGAAGTGTCCTTGCTTACGGACGCACGCTTCTCGGGAGTGTCGACAGGCGCTTGCATCGGGCATATCGGACCCGAAGCCCTCGCCGGTGGTCCTGTTGGAAAACTCCGCGATGGCGATTGGATTGATATTCGTATTGATCTGCGCCGGTTGGAGGGGCATGTGGAGATGGTAGGCAGCGGTGAAAACCCGGAGGATTCCGAAGCGGGATCAAAGTTACTGGCTTCAAGAGCCCCCCATCCCGAGCTAGCGAAAGATCCTGCGCTGCCGGATGATACGCGTCTATGGGCGGCGCTGCAAGCGGCGAGCGGCGGCACGTGGCGGGGATGCGTCTATGATGTTGATCGAATCGTCAAGCTGCTGGAAGCGGGAATGAATACAGAAGAAGGCCAAGCGATCATGAATGGCTAAACAGAATAGAGAGGAGGGCCAAAAAAATGATTACAAATCCAATCCTGCGCGGATTTCATCCCGACCCGTCTATCGTGCGAGTAGGAGATGACTATTACATTGCGACCTCGACTTTCGAATGGTTTCCCGGCGTGCTCGTTCACCATTCCAGGGATTTGGTGCATTGGCGTCCGCTTACCTCGATATTGACGCGTTCCTCTCAGTTGAATATGGAAGGCAATATCAATTCGGGAGGCACATGGGCGCCATGTCTGAGCTACCATGAAGGCACCTTCTATCTGATATATACGGATGTAAAGAGCCGGATGGGCGCATTCAAGGATACGCACAATTATATGGTAACGGCCGAGGATATTATGGGGCCATGGTCGGAACCCATTTATTTGAACAGCAGCGGCTTCGACCCTTCCTTGTTTCATGACGACGATGGGCGCCAGTGGTTCGTTAATATGATTTGGGACCATAGGAAAGGAACCAATTCCTTTGCGGGCATCGTTCTTCAGGAATATTCCAAGAAAGAAAGAAGATTGATTGGTCCCAAAAGAAATATTTTCCGCGGCACGAGCCTTAGACTTACCGAAGGGCCGCATTTATACAAACGAAATGGCTACTATTATCTGTTGACCGCCGAGGGAGGAACACAATACGAGCATGCTGTAACGATGGCTCGTTCCCGGCATATCGAGGGACCCTATGAGGTTGATCCTGCAAATCCGATTTTGACGTCTGCGGGGAAGCCGGAGCTGGAGCTGCAGAAAGCAGGACACGCATCACTTGTTGAAACGCAAAACGGCGAGTGGTATATGGTGCATCTCGTTGGCCGTCCCGTAAAGGATAAGCTGTGCATGCTCGGCAGGGAAACCGCCATTCAGCGCTGTCATTGGACGGAGGAGGACTGGATTGCGGTGGATGGAGGAGCTTATCCGCAAGCTGTTGTTCAAGCGCCAAAGCTGCCGCTTCATCCATTCCCGGCAGAACCAGGCCTGGACCATTTTGATGGTACCGAGCTTGGGCTGCAATGGAACACGCTTCGCATCCCTGCAAGCAACGATTGGTTATCCTTAACGGCAAGACCGGGCTGGCTGCGGCTCTGGGGCCAAGAGTCTATGAGCTCGACGCATCGTCAAAGCCTTGTAGCGCGCAGGCAGCAGTCCATGTTTTGCGAGGCGGAGACGGCTATGGAGTTTCGCCCGGAGCATTATCAGCAAATGGCGGGTTTGATTCTGTATTACGACACTCGGGATTATGTCTATTTACGCGTAACGCACCACGAGGAAATAGGAGCCTGCATAGGAATCATTCAATCCATAAACGGAGTCTATAATGAAATCCTGGACAGCGATATTCCGCTTGGCGAAGAAACCTATCAGCTGAAGGTCAGGCTTGAACGCGAAAAAGCGACATTTATGTATGCGGTGCAGGACGGGGAATGGAACAACATCGGGCCGGAGCTGGATGTAAGCCACCTATCCGATGAATATGGGGATTACATTCGATTTACGGGCAATTTTATCGGGCTGTGCGTCCAGGATTTAAGCGGTGAACGCAATTATGCCGACTTCGACTATTTCCAATATAAGGAGTATGATGAGTCCCCATTGAATTAATAGTTCTGGGGTTACCGGCATGTCCTGTTAAGCAGGGGCTGTCCGAAAAGTCTAGCGGAACGAATAATAATTCGGCAGGGACCGGTTTTGCTGAATCATTATTCACCGTAACAGACTTTTTGGGCAGTCCCTTATGCATCCATTTGCGTGCTATTGGGGGGATCTTTCATCTATGCGCAATGCCATTCAATCTTTGATTCGCTCCGTAATGGAAAAAACAATCATTCGAACCATCATGTTCTCCTATCTCATTGTCAATATCCTGCTCCTGCTGCTGCTTGGTTTGTTGTCCGTAAGGGATTCAACAAGAAATCTGACAAAGGAAATTACGCAGCACAGCTATAAAATGATGGAGCAAGCGGCGCGCGGGCTCAGCTTCAATCTGGAAGAGGCAACTCGGCCGCTTGTTCTTATGGCCGGGCATTATTCGGTTAACGCCATGATGAATCCGGGCAGGGAAATGGATGTTGAAGGGCGCATTCAGCATGAAAGGAATATCGCGGAGGTAGCCTTCGGCGTATCCTCCTTGCAATCTCTTGTTAGCGATATCTTGATTCTGGGCAAAAATGGATACGTCAATAATCTAGACAACAGAAAATCGCTTCGCTGGGACTATCGGTTTACCGAACAGTCCTGGTTTAAGCAAGCAATATCCGGGACTCCGGACAAAGGCTTTATTACACTTGGGCTCCATAAGCAGGATTATTATTCGGAAACGAATATATCCAAATACAACAAGCCGACGCTGTCCATCGCTTTGACCGTCAAGGATTACAACCGCAAACCTATCGGAGCGGTCATTGCCAATCTGGATTTGGACAAAGTGAACGGCATGTTTGAATTAACGAGTTACCTAAGAGATGAAAGCGTATTTATGATAGATGCAGAGCAGACGATCATTGTTCATAAGGATGCCGCCGCAATCGGCACAAAGCTTGATTTCTCGGGCATACAGCAAATTTATGCCGACGACGCCGGAAGCTTCGTTACGAAGATAGAAGAGGAGGAAACACTTGTCATTTTTCACCCTACCGCCGTTAAGGGCTGGCGAATGATCTCGACGATTCCGATGTCGGCCATCAGCCGGCAAGCGGACCCGCTGAAATCCAACCTGATCGGCTTTATTTATTTTTGCCTGCTGCTCAATTTGCTTATCTCTATATTAATTACCATTCGAATATCCAGGCCGTTTAGACGATTGCTCTCCACATTGGATAAAATCGGGGGAGACAGCATTTATGTCATTACGAACAGCTACAAATACCGGGAGCTGGATCTGATCGGCAACAAGTTCAAGGAGCTGGTCATCCGGATTGGAACGCTGGTTCAACAAAATTACCGATCGGAAATCGCATTAAAAGAAGTGGAGCTCAAAACGCTGCAATCGCAAATCAACCCCCATTTTCTATTCAATACGCTTCAATTGCTGCAAACCGAAATCGTATGCGGCAATACGAAGGATTCCAATCAATTGATTCTTTCGTTAAGCAGTCTGCTGCGGTACTCCATGAAGCAATCCGAAGAGATGGTGGAGCTGGAGCAGGAGGTCCAGAATGTGAGGGACTATCTGTACATTTTGAATAAAAAATACGATGACCAAATTGACATAACGTTTCGCATACCGGACCCATCCCTATTGAAGCATAGAACGATTAAGCTTATTTTGCAGCCGCTTGTGGAAAACGTAATCGTTCATGGATTCGGCGAGAAGCCGCATTCCGCAAAAATGACAATCAGCGTCGTAGCCGTCAAAAAAGGGATCATGGTTGCGATAACCGATAATGGAAAAGGCATCACAAAAAGCCGATGCCGCCAATTAACCAGGCAATTAAGCCTTCAGAACGCTAAACCAGAGGGCATAGGGCTATTTAATGTCAATCAGCGGATTCGATTAAAATTCGGTCCTGATTATGGATTAATCATTAGAAGCAAGCACGGGGAGTATACGACCGTTTATGTCGTATGGCCGATAGTCTGACAGCATAAAGGGAGGTAATGTGCGTGAAGCTGCTTATCGTAGACGATCAAATCTCTTTGCATAGATATTTGGATAAAGTGATGGACTGGGAGGAGATGGGTTTTACGCAAGTGCAGCATGCTTATGATGGCGAGGAGGCGGCCCGTATGGTGGAAGCCTTCAGTCCGGATATTATGATGATGGATATTCAGATGCCGGTTTTGAACGGAATCGAAGCGTTGAAGCTGGTTCGACAGTCGTTCTATATGCCTCGGACTATCATTCTTAGCGCATATGATCAATTCGAGTATGCCAGAGACGCGCTCCGCCTTCAGGTTTCCAATTATTTGCTAAAGCCGGTCGATGCCGAGCAGCTTAAAGAGGTTCTGGGAGAGCTGATTCAAGAATCCGTTTCCTCCATACGCAAATCCATCTGCGAAGAATTAAATCGGATCGTCTATTCCGGCTCGATGGAACCGGAATCGTTGCCAGTGATCCAAAAAGGGCTTCAATTTCTAGCAGTCGACCGTTTTGCGATTATGGCCTTTGTGGACGATTCTCCTTTAGAGATCGATTATGCTGGCTGGGTGCAGGAGCATGCGGACAAAAACATCAACTGCATAGCTGGCTATAGATCTAAGCAGGAAATGGTTGTTCTTGTTGGCGGACGGGACGAATTGACCGAAGCCCGATTGCGTGCTTGCAGTCAATCCATGCTTGCCGAGGCCGCTTCAGCCTCGCCTCCGCGCAAGCTGTCCATCGGCATTAGCGCGATTGCTCAGGACGCCGCGCTTCTGCCGCAGCTAATCGAGGATAGCGCGCAGGTGGTAAGAAGCCCTGAATCCGGCTCCAAGCTGAAGGAAAAGGTGTGGCGAATTAAACCCTACGTAGACAGCAGCTATCGGGAGGATTTATCCCTGCAATCCGTGGCTGAGCGGTTTGATATTGATAAGTACCAGCTAAGCCGGGTGTTCAAGCAGGAATTTGGCGTCAATTATTGGGCTTACGTCATCAAGGTGCGAATTGAGAAGGCAGCCGAATTGCTAGTGGGCACCAACTGGAAAAATGGCCAAATCGCGGAGCTCACTGGCTTTTTGGATGAGAGTCATTTTAGCCGGGCATTCAAAAAATATTATGGCGTAACCCCTAAGGAATATCGCTCCTCAACCATTCCCTCTAATGGATAAGCGGAGTGAAGAGCGCAACAATTGACAATAAACCATGCAACATTATGAATTCAGATCGGTGCAAAATATCACTATACTAAGAATGTAAGTGCTTACATTTAATCATCTCAATAGGGGGTAAGTCAGACATGAAAAAACCAACGATATGGGTGTTAATTACGACTCTTTGTTTGTCTTTCGTGCTCGCGGCATGCGGCGGCTCAGAAAATGAAGGCAAAAACAGCGAAGCTTCCAAAGGCTCGGATGCGCCAAAATCGGTTAAGCTGAGCATTCTTTCCTGGAACAATGAAAATGAGATGAAGCCGGTCATAGACGGTTTTAAGCAGAAATATCCGCATATTTCCTTTGATTTTCAATTCTCTCCGCCAGTAGCTGATTACATCGCCAAGCTGCAAACAATGCTGTTGTCCGATTCGGCGCCTGACATCTTTATCATCGCCGCGGAAAACCGCAACGAAGTTATTGACGGCGGTTATGCGCTTGATTTGACCGACGAGCCGTTTATGTCTGTTATGCTGGACAGCAACAAGCCGATGCTTAGCAAAGACGGAAGAACGTACGCTTTTACACAATCGGGATGGGCAGGCGGCTTGTTCTACAACAAGGAGCTGTTCCAAAAGGCCGGTATCACTCAATTGCCGGAAACGTGGGATGAATTCATTCAGGCTTGTCTAAAGCTCAAGGAAGCGGGTATTCTCCCGCTGTATGACAGAATGCATGATATTACGATCATCCATTCCGCAATGTTTGGCAGCAATGTATTGTCGAAGGACCCGTCGTTTGACGAAAAGCTGTTTAAAGGAGAAAAAACCTTTGCAGATGGATGGACAGAAGTGCTGACAATGTGGAAGGAAGGTCTGATCGACAACAAAATTCTGACGCCGGACATGATCGGAATGACAAGCGATCAGGTTATGAACGAATTCGCACTGGGCAACGTGGCCATGTTCCCGGGCGGTCCTTGGAATATAGCTACGGTTGAAAAAATCAACCCAGACATCGACTTTGAAATCATGGCGATTCCAGGCAAGGAGCCAGGCAACAAATATTTCAACGGAGCGCCAGGCGTAGGCTTCGCCGTAAACAGCAAAACAAAAAACAAAGAGGAAGCTTTGCTGTTCCTGGAATATATGTCGACGCAAGAAGGCCTGCAAAAATTCGAGGAAGGCACGGGCGGAATTATTACCGCTCATGGCTATGAAACGAAGGTGCACCCAGCATATGAGCCTGCTTACAGAGACGGATTAATGGCAGGACGCATCTATTTGCCTATGGTATCGTGGGAGCGGCATCAGGAAGCATTGCGCAACCAGTTCCTGGTTGGGCTGCAGGATATCGCAGTAAACAAAATTACGCCGGAGCAGGCAACGGAAGCGCTGGATAAGAAGCTTAAGGAAATGGACAATAAATAAACGGAAACCAATCATGTAGAGGGGGCTGTCTGAAAAGTCTATTACGGACAATAATGATTTAGCAAAATTGGTCCCCGGAAAAGGGTGTCTTGGAAGCTCAAACATTTTTGTCCGCTGTATTTTGATCCTATTTTTTAGTGGGTAAAAGCGGACAAAAAAACTCGCCCTCAAGACACCCTTTCCCGTCCGGTCTCTTTGCTGAACAGTTATTCGTTCCACATGACTTTTTAGACAACCCCTCTTTTCAACTAATTACCCATTCAACCATGTTAAGTCATGACGTTTGATGTTAGGAGGCAAGTAATGACCAAATATGCCCGGCAGCTGCAATTTCTATTATTTTTGCTTCCGATTCTGGCTATCTATTCTTTGTTTACGATCTTTCCATTGATCAAGGCTTTTTTTCTCAGCTTCACTAACTTTAACGGCTATTCCAAAGTTTACGACTTTGTAGGCATAAAAAACTATGTAATGATCTTTGCCGACGATGCTATTACTTCCGCTATTTCGTATACCCTGTTTTTTACGTTTGCCAAGGCGCTGCTCGTAACGGTGCTGGCTATCCCGCTTGCTATGATTCTGGATCAAAAGTTTCTAACAAGAAATGTGCATCGGGCCATCTTTTTCTTTCCGTCGATTCCAAGCGGATTGCTGCTTGCTTACATTTGGGGATTTATTCTTGCGCCAATCGGTTCGGGAGTATTAAACACTATCCTCAGAGAACTGTTTAATATCGGACCGCAGCCGTGGCTGGCTGACCCGCTGCTCGCCAAGCTGTCAACCATTGTTGTGGCGACATGGGCGGTTACGGGGTGGCATGCGGTGCTTTATCTGGCTTTTCTGCAATCCATTCCGAAGGATTATTACGAGGCTGCTTCCATTGACGGTGCGAGCCGTCTGCAGCAGGTTCGATTTATTACGCTGCCGCTTCTTGCTCCAGCCATGACGATTAGCGTCATGCTGCTGCTGACGGGCGGGCTTAAAGTATTTGAAATTCCATTTGCATTGACCAAGGGCGGACCGGGCTTCGAAACCTACTCCATTACTCAGGTCATTATGTTAAGAGGCATAACGGAAGCGCAATACGGCCTTGCGTCAGCCATGTCGATCGTATTTTTCCTGATCGTGCTGGCAATCGCTATCTTCCAGGTTACGGTCATGCAACGAAGGGAGCGAGGCATACAATGACGAACTCCAACAAGCGGTTATGGATTCTCGATATTCTTATGCTCCCTGCCGGATTCATTGCGTTTTTCCCGTTTTATTTGATCATCGTCAATACGTTCAAAACGATGCAGGACGCCGCAAAAAATCCGATGTCCCTGCCGTCAAAGTGGATTTTTACGAATTACGTCCAGGTATTCCAGGAAACAGCGATCCTGCGCAGCTTTGTAAATAGCGTAACCATCACCTTGTTTGCCGTATTATTTATCGTTTTGATCGGCGCGATGGGGGCGTACCCTGTTGTATTTAACGGAAATCGGATGACACGTATCGCTACGGTTTATTTGCTTGCCGGATTTATGATTCCTTTCCAGGCGACGCTTATTCCGTTGTTCCAGCTCATGAGCGATTTGAACCTGATCGACAAAATAGTAGGTTTAATCATTTTGTATATGAGCGGCTCTGTATTTGTGTTTTTCCTGATGTCTGGTTATATGAAGACGATCCCGCGGGAGCTGTCCGAGGCGGCTGTTATCGACGGCTGCAGCATATGGGGAATCTTCTGGCGAATCATCTTCCCTCTGCTTAAACCTATCACGATTACAAGCGTCATTTTTCAGACGATGTGGATATGGAACGACTTTTTGGCGCCGATGCTGTTCCTGAATTCGTCCTCCAAGTCGACGCTCGTTCTGCAAATCTATAAGGCCAAAGGCGAATTTACCGTTGACTGGCCGATGTTCATGACGCTTACGGTAGTTACGCTGGTGCCGATCTTTATTTTCTTTATTGTCATGCAAAAGCATATTGTTAAAGGAATAGCTGCCGGCGCAGTCAAAGGTTGACGGCTGCCGCTCTCGTGCAGCAAAAATGGCCTGAAAAAGCGCTAAAGCGTGTATATGCTCCAGCCAGTAAACTATAAAAGGCCCTAAACGGGCCAACAAGCCTGTTGAGAAACCTCAACAGGCTTTGAGCCGTTTCTGCTCCAAGAAGCCCTTGGTATCTCGATTGAAACATTTATCCATTTCTACCCGTATGAATAGTCGTGAACAAGTTTTACCTGTAGGACAGATATTTGTTAATCAAATAAAAAGTAGCATCAGGCCAGAGTGTGAATGGTTCTGGAGAAAAGTCTATGCTTACGAAGCAACGTTCTTCCAGAACGTTTTAAGCGTTCGCTTGTGTTCCCGGATTCCACCATTTAAACAATTTATTCAAGAGAATCTGGGAACAATAGGCGATCGGAAGAACTTTTTACACGTCGGCCCACGCCGCTATAGATTGACTCCAGAAGGAGGAGAATAATGAACATCACCAATGATTTTGTAGATGACCAATTTAGAGCGTTTGTATTGTGAAAGCTTCTGCGAAAATCGGGATTACATACAAAAGACGGATGTAGATAAAATTACGGTGTTAATGCTTGCTAATAATAGCTTTAGCAGCTTAAAAGGAATCGAACACTTCGCATCCCTTGAAGAGCTCGATTGCTCATTTAATCGTTTAACTGAGCTTGATATTAGCCAGAATGTAAACCTGATAACGCTAGATTGCGGGACAAACCATTTAACCGCGCTGGACGTTAGCAACAACCCAGGCTTGCAGAAGCTGATTTGCCGTTATAACCAGCTTATTCAGCTTGATGTCAGTCAAAATCCATTGCTCAAAGAGCTTGATTGCAACAAAAATGATATTCTCTCATTGGATTTGACAGCAAATCGGGAGTTAGAAGTATTGGATTGCGGGTTTAACCGAATTAGAGATTTGGATGTCAGTGCAACCGTTAAGCTTACTAAGCTGGATTGCTACTGGAACATTCTTTCAGCATTGAATCTTAAACAAAATGCCCACTTAAGAGAATTGAATTGCGGGTATAACTCGATCTTAAGTTTGGAGCTTGATCAAAACCCGCAGCTTGCCCGCCTTGATTGCGGAAGCAATTATTTGCTGAATCTTGATGTGAGCAGGTGCGTTAACCTGACGGAGCTTCGCTGTAACCATAATCATTTGACCGAACTGGATATCAGTCCAAATACGAATTTGCAAAGCTTGCGATGCTTTAATAATCATATTTCAACGCTGGATATCCGTAATAATACGCTTTTAACCCAGCTATTTTGCTCTGAAAATAAAATTTCAAAGCTGGAGACAGCATCTAATGCAAGGCTGGAAAAATTGGACTTTTCAAATAATCTTATAGTCGAACCAGATCATGAGGTTAAGGGTGTAGGGATTTTTGGATATGATGTTTCTCTTTGTTACTATGAAGCAAAACTTCATTATAACGGGAGAGAGCTGTCAGCTTCCGTTAATGTATCCACCGAGTCTCAAATGAAAAGCGTGTCGCCTGCCATCAAAAATGCTTGGAATCACTTTAGCGAGCTCGACAAAAGAGCGTTAGACCTTATTGCACAAATGCATCCGGACGAAGATGCCGCCGAATTGGTGCTGGCTAATTGGGTTATCGAAGAGGATTTTTCCATTATGCTTGGATATGACGCAGGGGAAACTCCGGCGGGACAGCTTTTCATTTATGCTGCGTTTAATGATGAGCTTGAATTAAATTCTGAGCTCATTTATGAAACGTATTAAAGGGAAGGGGGGCTGGTGATGACCAGACCCCTGAGGCTGTTTACTTGCGATAGGCTTCATATACAAAATGCTGGTTCCGCTGTGTGGGCGACTTGCCATATTCAAAATCAGCGGATATGACCACATCCGAAAAACCGATGTTTTCTAGCACGAGCTTAAATTCCTCCACGCCATACCAGCGAACAGCAAGGCGTTGCAGCTCGGTCTGGATCAGAGCGCCTTGACGCCATTTTTCATATTTTATTAATGAAACTTTGTATTGCTGGTAGAAGTCTGCTTCAACAAGCGTTTTTTCCATAGTGATGGTGTCTCCGTTCGCCAACTCGAACGTTGACGTTCCGCCCATCGGACCACACTGGAACTGAGTATCTGGCAGAAAAATATCAAGCACAAGACGTCCGCCTGGCTGAAGATGGTCGTATAGACGTTTCAAAACGTTAAGCGACTCGTCCCGCTGTTCGATTAACAGGAAGGATCCGCCCGGAATAATGATCGCCTCGTAGCTATGAGGCAAAGAAAGGTCCTGAAGATTAGATTGATACAGCTGGGCGGTTAACGCTTTTTCTTCACAGCGTTGACGGCAGGATGCCAGCATTTCGGGTGAATAATCAACACCATCCACAGTCAAACCGGATTCCAAAAGCGGAATCATAACGCGCCCGGACCCGGCCATAACTTCGAGTATGCGTCCTTTGCAATGCTTTAATCGTTCACGGTAATATTCGATATCTCCGCCAATGGATTGGCCTGTTTTTTTAGTAAGGTCATAGACTTCCGTACATAATTCTCCATAGTTGCTATAGGACATGCATGTTCCCTCCTATGAAATTCACTTGCTTTTATATCTATGTTTAATTATAGATACAAGCTCTGGGTGGGTTAAAGTGAAAGTTTGTTTTTAATTATCTTTTCCATTCACTTCCACGAGATGATTGCCTACACTTGAAGAGCAGCCGAAGCCCGGTATGCAATAAGGAGGTCATGTCATGGTTGATGTTTTTGCAGTAGCCGATATTATTATTAAGCATATAAAAACTCATTACCCGCAGGATGTAGCGATTGTAGGCTATTACGGCTCCTATTTGCAGGGGCGGGCAACCGAACGCTCAGATTTGGATTTCTTTTTCATTCCTGCCACGGATAGAGGGATGCAGGTGGGGTGTCCGTTTATCATCGACGGCATAAGCTTTGATTTCTGGCCAATCAGTTGGGATCGTGCCAAGGGCATGTCATTATCCGAAGAGTGGAACACAACGATTATAGCAGACTGTGAGCTGTTATATGTTCGGTCGGAAGATGATCTTGCGAGGTTTATGGAGCTTCGTGAGACGATATCCGGCATGGGCAGCGAGGCCAGGAAACCAGATATGATCAGTAAAGCTGAAGCCGCATTAAAGGACTGCCTTATGACTATAGCCAAGATGAGACTTGCCGAAAGCTTTAAGGAGTTGTCATACTGCCGTACGCAGGCGAAGGAGATTGCAGTACATATTTTTAAATCGCTTGGTTATTTGAACCAAACCTATTATAAGCGCATGTGGGGCTATTATCGCGAGCAGGTCAGAAATCTCCCCATTAAGCCGGATCAACTGGACCAGCACCTCGATACGATTATGTTCAGCACAAGGCCTGATGAAATTATGTCAGCATGCGACAGACTTATTGCAGATACCATTTCCCTTATTTCGGAGCGGCAAAACAGCTTGGAAGAAACTCGTTCTTTCAAAGCGCGAATGACGGGGTATTATGAAGAGGAAAAAGGGATGCTGAACAAGCTCCTAACCGCATGTGAAAAAGGCCATTACGAAACCGCATTTTTTGTTGCAATTGGTGTGCAAGATTTTTTGGCATGGCTTTTGTATGGGGCGGAAAAGGGGCGTTGGCCCAGTGCTGTTGATTTAGGCGAGCATCGCGAGGTTTATGAACGCTACGGGTACCCGGATCTGATTGCGCTTTTGGACCCGACGGATTTTGAGCCATTGCGTTTGGCTGTTTTGCAGCTTATGGAAAAGCTGGAGGCTCATCTCCACGAAGAAGGCATAGCTTTAAATCAGTTTAGCTCGGTCGACGAATTTGAATTATTTTATAGGGGCAAGGTTTGATGAGTTATTGAGTTGAGCAAAAAGGAGAAGTGGCTGTTATGTTTACGGAGGCGGGCAAGGAAAGGGAGCTTTCCTTTGATATTCGAAGGACGATTATCTTAGGCGCGTTTATAAAAGAATGGGGTATGCCAGAGTACCGGGTTGTCCTGACCAAACCGGAGAGGGGAGCCCACGTCGAAATTTATTATTTCCCGTCAATAGATGATAACGATGCGGCAAGATTTGCTACGGTTGGTTTATCCAGCACTCTCCGCTCCAATGGACAATCGGCTGGTACAGAATGGATGATGGCATTGCCCCATGATTTGGGCGGAGAATCCTCCGACCGGATTTTTTCGTACCTATGCGATGTACTTGCCCATCATATTGAAGCCGCTCCTGATTCCCAGATACCGAGGGTGATGGGGGAAAGCGAGCTTGCTCCGGCAGGCTGGTCCACTAAAGCCTTTTTGCTTGATGAGCTGAGGGGAGAAAGCGAGGACCTGGAGGAAATCGAGATAGGCAACGAGGTTGTTCAGGTGATATGGGCGGTGCCTGTCACCGGACAAGAAGCCGCCCTTATTTTGCAGGAGGGTGTGGAAGCCTTCGATTCTTACATGGCAGGGATCGAATATTCCATCATTGATCCCCGCAGGCCGTAGTCCGATTAATGATAGAGTGAAAATTCATGCTCATAAATGTCAGTAACTCTATTCAGCACATTTTGCGCTTGATGCTGAAAGGTTAAGGCTGCAACCCGGCCATTCAGCAAAAATACGCCCGTCTTGTCCCGATGCTCTCCAATGGCTCCTTCATACAGCTTGTTGGCTCCGTGGGCGGGCGGTGGGAATAATAGCCTCATTAGCATGGCAACCAGAAAAGGCAAACCGGATTTTTTCCCTCTTCTCAGTGTATTGTTGCCGCCCGGATCAACACTGCGAATCCGAATGCCGTCTTTTGCAAGCTGCGGTGCTATGGCTTCGGTCCATAGTGAAAGGGCCAGCTTTGAGGTTGCGTATGGCCCAAGCAGCTTGCGAAAGGTTTTGGGATGCTCCAGCTTCTCAATCGAAAATTGTTTTGTCCATTTTTGCGCGGAGGATGAGGTATTGATGACCGTTTTTAAGCGGCCGCGTTTTAAAAGCTCTGTTAACTCCTTCAAAATAATAAACGGAACCACCGTTAACAGCTCATAATGCAGCTCCCGTCCTTGCTTTGAATAGCTCATCTCATGAAAGGAGCCTCCGGCATTGTTAAACAAAATGTCGATCTGCTGCTCCTTTTCCTTTATTTCCTTCAAGGTGCTCCTCAGGCTGGCGTAATCGGTGAGATCATTTGTTTTGTAAATGCGAAGCTTGCCAAGCTCCAGTGCGGCCGTAATCGTTTCATCTCCCGCCGGATAGTCTGAGCGATTCAAAGCAATGACCTGCCAGCCCTCCGTTAGCAACCTCCGAGTCAGCTCCAACCCGATTCCAGCGTTTGCCCCTGTTATAAAAGCGATGCTTTGATCCTCTCTCCTGTTCATTGCACAACTCCTCCAGACCGTTGATTCCATTGATGGTACCCATTCTATAAGTTGGAGCCGACTCCAAGTCAAGGCCGGAAGGGTGTCTTTTTTTCCAAGGTGAAGGAAGATGTGGAGCAGGAGGGGCCGCGGAAGAGAAGAGACTTGACTTAGAGCCAGTATTTGAACGTATAATGCACTAACATCATCTCCGAAAGGAGCGTACAGTGTGAAGGAAGAGCGTACTTTTACGATTCGGCAAATCGCCAAGCAAATCGGTATTTCCGAGGATACGATCCGGTATTATGAAAAAATCCAGTTATTGCCCCAAGCCACACGCAAGCCTAATGGACATCGCATCTATCGGCAGGAGGACTTGGATACAATTAGCCTGATCTATTGCCTGAAAAAAACAGGGATGCCGCTGGGGGAAATGCGGCCTTTTCTGGAGGTGTCCGCCGATGCCGATCCCGCAGAGTATCCCGAGCTGTTGGCGCTTATGAAAACTCATCGGCAAAGCATCGTTTCCCAAATCGTTTCCTTGCAGCAGGTAGTCGATTTTATCGACACAAAATTAGAGGCTGGAAAAATCCGCCGAGACTGTTCCCAGGATACACCTGAATCCATGACGGGAGAAGCCGAGCCAAGGCCTGTTTCCCCTGTAGAAATGACGTATTTTCCGGGAAATAGCTCAATTGTATAGTTGAGATAATAGATGCTATCCTCAGGAGGCCAACTCATGTTTTTATATCATTATTTTGATAACACAATAGGCCCTTTTGTCAGCTTGTCAGACTTACCCGTTGATGAAGCAAAGCTGGTGCTGGACAAGATTAAAAAAAACAAACCCAATTCCCAAAGCTCAAAAAGACACGACAACTATGTAGAGTATCGGCGCAATTGCGAAAACATAATAAGAACGGAATTTATTAAGCGAGGCGGCACTGTAAACCGGCTAACGCCGCATTATATGGTTGTTGAGCATAGTCCATGGTTAAGCACATGGTTTGAAAATAGCGCTTACATCAAAATCCCTGTCTTGGAATTCGATTTAAAAACGGTTTCTTTTACATACGGCGACTCTATGCCGACATTTAGTCCAACTGTTAACGACGGCAAAGAATACAGGCGCAAAGTATATACCTATGACGAAATTTTATTGATCATCAAAAAATACGGCTTGCCTCAAGACTGGAACGACGATGGCAAACACGGCCCTGAGCGGTACATTGAAGCCCATGTATGGAGCGATGAAACCATTGATCGCTATCGGGATAGCCGATGAACAGAAGTGATCCTTTTTGACGGCAATACATGCAGCTTAAAGGCAGTTCAATGGACGAGCGCATCCAGAGCAAGTATGATGGGGAGGACGGCTAGAGTTATTTTGAATCGGGAATGTTTATGGAGAATGGGATAAAAGGAGGGAATGTTATGGAAGCAACCGCACAGGAAGTGGCGGAATGGATGGTCAAGGAGACCCGGTTTAAAGGGATGCTGTACCAGACGGATGCGATTGAATATATTAGGAGCCATTTTGGCGAGCATTTTGTATTCGTGAATGAAAAGGGCAATACGTCGTTGTCCAAAGAGGTAATCAAGGCTTTCCGCAAGCTCCACGGCGGCAAAATAGCTTGGGAGCGCGACAGCTTCATGTGGGCGTGGACCTAAGATGGATAGATTAAAAAATAGCGGATTTATCTGTTGCGCCCAATAATGAACAAGCCGGTTTTTTTGCGGGTTATACAGAAAGGGGAAATAGAAAGATAATTCACAACCAGGATGTGAAAAAAAGATAACGCCAAGACTGCCGTCTTAGGACCGCTCTTGGCGTTTTTGTTTTTTAGTTGGCGGACTGGCTTATTATTCCCCGGACTTTTACTCGCCCGGCCAATCGCGCCGCAGCGTGAATAGCTCCCGCAGCGCCTCTGTGGACAGCTCGGTGATCCAGCCCTCCGAGCTGGAGATGACGTTGTCGCTGAGCTGCTGTTTGCTCTCCAGCATTTCGTCGATGCGTTCCTCCAGAGTGCCAAGCGAGATGAATTTGTGCACCTGCACATCGCGCGTCTGACCCATCCGGTAGGCTCGGTCGGTTGCCTGGTTTTCAACGGCGGGATTCCACCAGCGGTCAAAGTGGAAAACGTGGTTAGCCGCAGTCAGGTTAAGCCCGACGCCTCCCGCCTTAAGCGAAAGGATGAATACATTCGGCTGCTCGCCGGGCGGGAGGTCGCGGGATTGGAAGCGTTCAACCATCCGGTCCCGCTGCGCCTTCGGCGTACTGCCGTTCAGGTACAGCACGGGTTCGTCCAGCTCCCGCTGAAGAACATCCTGAATGATTTTGCCCATGCCGATGTATTGGGTGAAAATAAGGCAGCGCTCGTCCGACTCGCGCAGCTCCTTGACCATCGCTAGCAATCTCTCCAGCTTGGAGGAGCGGGCAACAATGGCTTCTGGCGGGATAGGGCCATCCTCCGGCTCCATTACCGCATCTTCATCCAGCAAGGCTGGGTGGTCGCATGCCTGCTTAAGCGTCGTCAGCGTGCCCAGAATCGCGCCTTTGCGCTGGATGCCGTCCAGCTTCTTCAGCTTCTCCATCAGCTCCTTGACGCAATTGTCGTAGAGGGCCGCCTGCTCGGCGGTAAGCGGAACATACGATTTCATTTCATTTTTGTCCGGCAGGTCGAGCTGAATGGCGGGGTCCTTCTTTTTGCGCCGCAGCATAAATGGTTTTACCAGCTTCTTCAGCTCCGCCGTGCGGCGCCCGTCCTGTTCGCGCTCGATCGGGACGGCGAAGCGGTCCTGGAATGCTTTGGCGGTGCCGAGATAAGTAGGCACGATAAAATCATAGATGGACCATAGCTCCGCCAGTCGGTTTTCGATCGGCGTCCCGGTGAGCGCGATGCGATGGAGCGCGGGCAGGCTTTTGACCGCGATGGCTTGTCGGGTTCCGGCGTTTTTAATGTTTTGGGCCTCGTCCAGAACAACAGCGCCCCAATAGAACCCGGCCAATGTTTCCTGATCCAGCGAGGCGGTGGCAAAGGAGGTCAGCACAACGTCGACACTGCGCGCCTGCTCCCGGAACGAATCGCCGCTTTTTCGCCCGGGGCCGTAATGCATGGCGACCCGCAGCGACGGGGCGAAGCGGGAAATTTCCTTTTGCCAGTTGCCAAGCACCGACGTAGGGCAGACGACCAGGGAAGGGAGTTCCATCCCCTCGTCACTTTGCTCCTTGGCATGCAGCAGGTAGGCGATTAGCTGAACGGTTTTGCCAAGGCCCATATCGTCGGCCAGACAGGCCCCAAGTCCGAAGCGGCGGAGAAAAGCGAGCCAGGAAAAGCCGTCCAACTGATAGCTTCGCAGCTCGGCGCGCAGCCCGGCTGGCGGGTCCAGGCGAGGCCATTGGCTTTGCTGATTGATCTGCGCGATCAGCCCGGCCAACTGTTCATTCAGCTCAACCTCAAGCTGAACGCGGGCCGCTTGGGCAGAGTCTCTCTCTGCAAGGGCCTCCATTACTCCGGCGTCAGGGGTGGCATCCGCCTCGCTCAGCGAGAGCAGATGTAATTGAAGCACGTCCTGGAAGCTTAGTCCCTGGCTCTTGTCCATACCTTCCATCATACGGCGGATTTGGGCAATCAGCGCCGGGTCGAGCACGATCCAGCGGTCCCGAAACTTTACAAGACGCTCTCCGCGCGACAGCAATTCATCAAATTCCTGCTCGTTCAGATCGGCCTCGCCGATAGAGATGCGCCAGTCAAAGTTCAGGATCGCATCCAGCCCAAAAAGCGATTTTCCGCCGCCGCGTTTTCTGGACTCCTCCTCCGATTGCACCGCTGCGCGCAGCCTTGGCTTTTTGCGGCTGGCTGCTTCCCACCATGCGGGGAGCAGCACCTGCCAGCCGGCCTCAAGCAGTTGGCGGCTGTCCGTTTGCAGGAACTGCCAGGCCGCCTCATCGTCAAGCGGCTTGCCAAGCACATCTTCGCCGCGCGACAGCCGCCCCTGCGGAAGGCTGACCTGCAGCCGCTTGAGCCATCCGGCGGAGCGGCTGTTGACGGCGTCAGTCCAGGCATCCGGCCATTTACCGGATGCGCTGCCGTTATCGCCAAGCCGAACCTTGCACAGCGAAGCGGGGTCGCTTTTGTCCTGCAGCACAAGGCGCAGCCGCCAACGGGAGTATTCGTCGCCTTCCCATGGCTCGATTAGCTGCAGCATAGGGCGGAAGGGAGCAACGTCCGCTTTCCAGCCAATCTGCACAAGCCAGGTCTCGGCATCAAGTCCCGCTGTTGCAGCGGCCGCGTTTTCGCGCGCGAACAAAGCCGGGAATTCCCGCCTCAAATCCGCTTCGTCGGACTCTGTTCCATAGAAGCGCTTCGTTACTGCCGCAGAAAAGGCTGCTTTCAGCCCCTCGTATGCATCCTCGCTCCAGCTCCCGCAAAGGTTCAATTCGTCGCGGCGAGCTTGTCCGAAGGTTGCTGCAACCGCCGCCCCATCCCAGCTCCAGCGCAGAGTGCCGCTGCGGTAAGCCGCAAAGTCGGGCGCAAAAAGCCGCTTCTCCAGACATTTCTCCAGCAACGGAACCAATGAGGCAATGCGCGCGGCATCATCCGCCCACTTCCATTCAATATGTTTCAGGAGCTGGCCCGAAGCGAAGAAAGAGAGGACCTCCTCGGCGGGCAATACGACGGCCTCAAGCTCCCCCATTTTGACAAGCTCCAGCTCCGTACCGTAGAAGGAGGGTTCATGCCAGGCAAACAGGCGATGCTTTAGCTGTAGTCCGGTCGTCTCCCGAAGCGAATCGGGGTCCGTAAAAAACAGTGCGTCGCCATGCGAAGTCAGCATCATTCGGACGGTGATAGTATCCAGTCTGTAGGTCATTGTTGTCACGGGAGCAGTCCCCCTTTGCGCAGCTCCTCCTGAAGCGCCCGCAGCCGGCTATGCCGTCTGGCGAATGAATCCATATACGCCTCCCACTGCTGCTCGCGCTTTAATTTCTTATAAATTTGCCCTAGCCGTTTAAGCAGTTTCACAGCCCGCTTGTAGCCGTCCCGGTTTTTTAACAACAAATAGTTTTCTACACCTTGATGGTAAAAAGGAAGCAGCGCCTCCGGCGCTTCCTTCACGACAGGCTGCAAATCCTTCGCCCGGAAGTCTAGCGGATTGCTGCCGAGACTAAGCTGGTAATCGACCCACTGCCGCCAATGACCATGACGCAGAAGCTTCTCCTCGTACAGGCTGCTGGAATAGGGGAGCAAGCTCATAATTGCGTCCCACATTTTTTCTTCGGCCTCCGGCAATTGCTCCACAACAGCATCCCAGTAGCGGCCATATTCCTCCACGCTGCCATGGCTGCGTCCGATACGCTCGGTTGCGCAATGGCTCAGCCAAGCCTCCAGCCGGCTCCACTGGCCCGTATCCTTCAGCAAGCGGAGGAAACGGAGCACCTGCGCAGGCTTTAGCCGATGCCGTTCCGCCGCTTCAAGCAGCCGCCAGGCTTCCTGATCCTCATTCAACCAGAAGCGCATCCATGCGCGGGCCACATAGGCAAAGAGGGCATCGTCCTTGCTTTTTCCCCTATGGTATGCCAGTGCTTCGGTGTAGAATGCTTGCCCTGTTTTGGCGCGCGATTTTTCGTTTGCTCCTGTTGATCCTGAAATGCTCTGCGATATCTCTTCACGCGATGACGAATTTGCTTTATCCCGCGAGGAGCTGCCGTTCACCGCCGTGCTTGCTGCCTCCGCCGTTTCATCCAGACGAGTCAGCTCCTCCTTAAAGAGGTGATGATCGTGCGTCATAGGCGATAACAGGGTAATCCATAGCTCCACGTAGATATCCAGAAAGGCGGGCGGAGCCGACTCATCCGTAATTGCCGTATCGCGAATATAAGCCATCGTCTCCAGCAAACGCTCCCGCTGATTGGCCGCAATCTCCGTCTGCAAACCGCTATGGATGTGGTTTTCGATGGCAAGTAATGTTTCGGATGCTGCCACATGAGCGAAGTAGCCGGAGTGGCCTCCGGTTGCGTGCTTGCGGAGCAAAAAAAGTCCGACGTTCAGCTGTAACAGCCATGCCTCCTCTATAGCCAGCCCCGATAAATAGGGACTAACAAGGGAGCGCACCTCATCGCCGTAGCCGGCTTGGAACGGGCTGCTTGCCGCTTTTTCGGCGCAGTCGGCGATCAAGCTCTGCCATTGGACAATGCTTTGCGCAGCGATTGATTTCGGCTCAAATTTCGTCATGACGGCAGGCATTCCTTTCTTAATCCTGTTAATCCTAATTATCGTTTTTAATCAATTTCTTTATTATAACGAGAAATAAGCAGGATGACATGTTGCCCGCGAAAAATCGGTCCTTTTTTCCAAAATGGGGGCCAAAAGTCGGTAGATTTCAAATAATCGCCCTCTATAATGGAAATTAGCCTCATTAGACAATACTTTTGTGCCGAAGCAGTCAGGCTGTTATGACCGTTAGTACAAGGAGGAATACCTATGATCGTTCTGAAGGATATCGGAAAATTTCTGGAGCTGCCGGAAATCGCGATGCACATTTATAAAGGCGAGCTGTCGTCTTTACAGGCCGCTATTGATACCGGCTGGAATATCGAAGAGGGCATTGCTCTTAGCAAGCATACAACGTTAAGTCCGCTTGATCTGGCGCTTGTAGCGCAGCAATTCGAGGTCGTAAAGCTGCTGGTGGAGCATGGCGTCAACCTGAACGTCCGCCAGAATCCGGCTTTCCTTCGTGCTGTTCGCTATTGCAAGGAAAGCGTCGTTCGTTATCTGGTTGCGAACGGAGCAGAGATGGACAAGCTTAATCACATAGGCTCAGGCGCTTATCAGCAGGCTTACTACGGCAACAAAGCCAATATTCCGCTTATTCAAGAGCTGGGCCTGGATATTAAGTCCCATGCGGGATCCGTCCTCCGACAAGCCGTATCGAACCGCGACTACAAAACACTTACGTATTTGCTCCAGCAGGGAGTAGACATCAATTACAACAAACCGGATATGGTTTATCCCTATGAAGCGACTCCCTTAACCGTGGCAGCCCGCATGGGCTCGATGGACATGGTCACCTTTTTGGTGGAGAACGGCGCGGATGTTACATTAGCCGAAAAGGACGGCGAACGTCCGTATACGATTGCAGTCAGCAATAAGCAGACTGAAATGGCGGACTATTTGAAGGCGCTGGAGCCTGCGGATTTTCATAATGCCGAAAACAAAAAACAGGCGCTTAAGAGCTACAAGCTGCCGCATGAGCTGGCAAGCTTTCTGATGGGAGACAAGCTCCGGCTTGAGCTTGCCCCAAACGAATATGCCATCCGGTACATCGACTTTTTTGCATGGATTGATACCATTGAGATGAAGGCGGGCAGGAAAAAGCTGCTGCGTCTTTCGGCCGGCATCGACAATTACTCCAGCCTTCAGCTAGTGTGGAATCCCAGGAGCAAGCTGCTGGGCTGTTATGATGTGGAGCATAAGACTTATGCGGATTTATGCCATTTTTCTGAATTTGTTGCAAAGCCTGCGGATTATCTTATCCGGTTTATGGAGGGAGAACTGTAACAGAGCCTCAGGACAGCATTGCCGCTATCTGCCTTTGTCTTTAATATAGCCGCAAGTCAGGCCACTAACGCAAAAGCTCCCGTCATGGCCGCAGCGAACCTTACTTCGACTGCACCTATGAGGGGAGCTTTGATCCAATCCCTAGTACTCTCCTTTGATGACAAAAAAGGATCCGCGAATCGTTCCCGCCAGCTTGGACTTCTGTCTGGCGAACTTAAACTTTCCTTCCAGCTCCTGCGGCACCTCCATGCCTTCAGAAAGCTTAAAGCCGACTGCCCGTTTTTTGGGATCGTCGATCGTATACAACACGTTGACGCTTAGGCCGTCCTCGTAGAAAACATACGTCCACCTTATATTTTCCACTTGAAAGCTGGACGTTTCCAACGGCTTGGCCGCAAATTGAATGTCCCGTTCCTCCTTCAGTATCCGGTTTACGTATTCAAGCGTTTCTGTGCTTTCGGCAGCCGGAGTAACGGTAAATGCATGACTATATTTGTTCATAAAATAACGGGCTTCGTTCGCGCGCAGGCCAGCCAGCGCCTCCTGCACGGGCGAAGACTCCAGGCCTATTGTCGATACCTGCTTAAAATCCACTACATAGGACATGTCCATTCCTCCAGTTACGTGTGTTATTTTCTAACGATCGGAATCCATACCTCGCCAAAGACCATGCCGTTCCGCTGGCCCATCTCCACGGTTGTGTTAGGTCCGCCCACATAGGCGAAATCCACAGCCTCCGGCAGCACTTGGCCAAAGGCGATTCCTGTAAGCTGATTGCCGAGGGCGTCGGACGTATCGGCTTCTCCTTGCACAATCAGGTATTCGCCTTGTGGAAACTGAATGACCCGGGTAGCTTCGGGCAAAGTGGCATCCGTTAATACGCCGGCGTAATACATCATTTTGTTGTTGACGGCTTCGCTGACCGCGAAGATGTAGTCGTTTGACGCTACCGCCTTTAGCGCTTCGAGCCTTCCGTCTTGCTTAACCGCCTGCCAGAAATCCTGCTTCTCCTTGTTGATGCCTGCAAAGTCGGTGTAATGGCTCTTAAGCTCCGTTCCAATGCCCAATACGGTAAAGCCTTCTTTTTCTTCAAGACGATAGTTTGCCATGTTTTATCCATCCTTTTCAATTAAATAGTTTTGCTTTTTGCCTGCTGTGTTTATAATAACCTTTAAATGTGTCAAAAAATGATACGGTTTAGGAGGCCGCGATGAAAAAAGTGGAGCGAATCAACATCATCATGCGGTATATTAATAACCGCGCTTTCTTTACGATTGCCGAGCTTATGCGTGAATTTAACATCTCTCGCTCCACCGCCGTTCGGGACATTCGGGAAATCGAGGCTATGGGAATGCCGCTGGTGGCCGAGGTCGGCAGGGATGGGGGTTATTTTGTCATGAGCAACTCCGTTCTGCCGCCTGTCCGTTTTACCGATAATGAAATCAAAGCGTTGTTTATCGCTTTTATGGCATCTCGGAATCAGCAGCTTCCCTACCTGAAGAGCCGTCAATCTCTGGCGGAAAAATTGCTGGGGCTCCTTTCGCAGAATCAGCAGGACGATCTTGTTCTGCTGAATCAAATCCTGCTTTTTGAAGGAACCAACCGCAATAATCCGGATTTGCTCGAGCTGTCCGACCTTCCTCATCCCCTCCTGGAAAAGCTTATTGGCATTTTGCTTTCGAACAGCTGCCTCCGGATCACGATTCGGGAAGGAAGCGAATCAAAGTCATATCCCATCTATCCCCTGCACCTCTATCGCGAAAAAGGGCTGTGGTTAATAGAAGGTTTCGACTTGGTGGAAGAAAAAAGCCGCATCTTTTCCGTTGATCATCTCATTGAAGTGGAGCCGCACCCCGTTATGAAGCGATTAAGCCGCAAAAAAATAATTCAAAAGCTAAGCAAAAGGGAGCTACCCGTCAACCTTGTTCTGGAGCTCGGCGCTCAGTCCATTGCTCAATTTAAAAAATACCATCCTCTGACGTTTTACCTGTCCTATATCGATCCTTTCCAGACAAGAGCTTACTTAAAAGCATGCATTAACGTCAACGATTCAGAGGAGGTGGCTGAGATGGCCAACTGGCTGCTTTTCCTCGGCAAGGATATCGAGGTCAAGGAGCTGCCTGAGGAATTGAAGAGAGAGCTGCAAGAGCGCTTGGGTCAATATGGGAGCAAAAGATAATATTCCCTGGAGTAGGGTGCTTTTATTTCTTTTATAAACATATTTGTACAAAATGCCAGATATTTATTTACCGATTTATGAAAAGCGAGTATTCTAATGTTGTCGCATTTCTTACCTTATGAGAGGTCGTGCTTCACGGATCGCCCGTCTCCTATCCATCAATTAATTTTTACTGTTTCTGGAATCCCGAACTAAAAATTCCGAAATTTCAGACAATTACAAGCCCGGTTAAACACCACACATCATGAGATAAGGGGAATTCACAGAATGTCTATTTTAAACAAACTTAGAGGAAGTTCAGCCAAAGGAACTGAGCCGCAAACAGAGAAGCGGTTTATGGATGCGTTAAGAGAGGTTGTTGAACTGGCTGAGCGCAAGGAAGAGGGGAAACTTACATACACGTCTTCCGATCATTCAGAATTGAACGAGCTGCTCGCCCGCCTGACATCCGTCATCCATAAGCGAGAAAATTACTACAAGCTCAGATTGGATATGATTACGCAGGCTATTGAGATCGGCTTGTGGGAGATGGATGTGTTTGAAGGCGATCCGGTCAATCCGAAAAATGAGTTCAGATGGACCAATGAATTGCGAAGGATGATTGGCTTTAAAGACGAGCATGATTTTCCTAATGTATTGGAAAGCTGGTCAAATCTTCTCCATCCCGAAGACAAAGATGGGGTATTGCAATTATTTGCGGATCATATGCTGGATCGAACCGGCACCATTAAATACGACATTGAATACCGCTTGAAAACAAAGGCAGGGGAGTACAAATGGTTCCAGGCCATCGGGGCAACCACACGTTCCGCTGATGGAACGCCCATTATGGTGGCAGGCGCGCTTCTGGATATTCATGATAAAAAGCTGAAGCAGGACGAGCTCCAATCCTTGGTGGTTCGTTATGATCTGGTTAATCGCGCGCTCGTTGAGGCGCCATGGGACATGACGGTTATTGCGGGCGACCCGGTAAATCCCAATAATGAATTCTGGTGGTCGGATCAATTTAGAAAAACCATTGGTTTTGAAGGCGAACATGATTTCCCTAACCTGCTCAGCAGCTGGAGCAATCAATTGCACCCCGATGATTTTGCGCCGACTATGGAGGCATTTGCTAATCATTTGAATGATTATACGGGGCAGACGGATTATAACGTGAAGTATCGCTTGCGCTCCAAGCAGGGTGAGTATAGATGGTATCAAGCGGGCGGAGAAACGGTACGCGATGAGCAAGGCATACCTTTAAGGGTAGCCGGTACCATCCGCGATATTACGCATGAAGTCAACAAGGAAGAAGTTATTAAACAGGTCAATATGAATATGGAGGGCTTGCTGGCGGCAATTAACGACATCGTGCGCGGCATCGTGTCCGTAACGGAGCAGGCTCAGGATATGGCGGAGGTACAGGAGCAATCGCATAAGGCCGCAATGGAAGTGAAGGAAAAAACGAATGAAACCAAAGAAATTACCTCCTTTATTAGCGAGGTTTCCAATCAGACCGGGCTGTTAGGACTTAATGCTTCCATCGAAGCGGCTCATGCAGGGGAATACGGCAGAGGTTTCTCCATTGTCGCCAGCGAGGTCAGAAAGCTTGCTGATCACAGCAAGTCGGCATCCACGGATATCGAAAGAACCATGCTGGAGATGAATGGGCGGATTGATCATATTATTTCCACCATCAACAGTATGTCCAGCTTGACCCAGGCGCAGGCAGCTTTGACGGAGCAGGTTAATGCTTCTGTCGAGGAAGTAAGCACAATGTCGGAGGAGCTTTTAAACATCCTTCGAAAGCTATAAGGGACTTCAACTAAAAACGATTTGAAGAAAAACGGATGCCGGCTAAAAGGCGTCCGTTTTGCGTTATAAGGATAGCTTTTTCGTTTAGAAAATTTTTGAAAAAGAGTATTGACTTTCCGTGCACGTAAACTTGTAAGATAAATCCATGAAGTACTTCTAAGCCATAAGAGAGGAGAATTTATGATTACCACTCAGCTGAGTAAAATCGGAGATGTGTCAGCAAGGTACGGAATATCAAGTCGAACGCTCAGGTATTACGAGGAAATCGGCTTGATCGTTAGCGAGAGGGAAGCAAATACCTCAAAACGGCTTTATAGCCAAGAGATGATCAGAAGGCTTGAGCTGATTTTGCTATTGAAGCAGCTAGACTTCTCTGTAAAGGACATTACAGAAGTGCTGCTATCCGCTGACGTGTCAACGACTATCGAGGTTTTCTGCAGAAATCTCGAGGATGTCCAAAGAGATATCGGCAATATGCTGGTATTAAAGGAGCTGCTGGAACGGTATTTGGAGCTGCTGCAATTAAAGGGATGCACAAAAGGAAATGCGATCTATCTTTTATTGGAGCACTCGAAGGGCATTAATCTGGACGTCGCTGCCTTGTTTCGTTCGGAAAATAGGGCAATGAAACCTGAAATGGAGGAATTGAGCGGTATGGAAAATGTATCCAAATTAGAGGATCATCATGTGCGGTTTATCGAGTTAAAACCTATGAAGGTTGCTTATTATCACACAACGGCAGGCAGTCAGCCGGAGGATGAAGCGTGGAATGTATTGTATGCCTGGGTTAAAGAAAAAGGATTGGACCAGGTGTCCACTACCCGTTATTTCGGCTTTGATAACCCTGGAATAAATAAAGAACACGGTTATGAAATGTGGGCCACGGTTACGGATGATGTCAAACCATCGGGCGAAGTGTGCATAAAGCAGGTAGAAGGCGGGTTATATGCCGTCTCCAGCCTATACGGACTCGATATTCCCGATGCGTGGAACCGGTTAAACGAATGGGTTCAAAACAGTAAATACAAGGCAGGGGCTCATCAGGGGCTGGAGGAGCACTTTTTGTTCAACGGCGATATGTTTATCAACGAAACCTTCCAGCTGGATATTTATTACCCTATCGATATAAAATAACCAGTTAAGCATACAGACCGGTCCCTCCCGGAAAAGAGTGTCTTGGAAGCTCAAACCTATTTGCCTGCTTTATTTTGATCGCCCACAAGACACCCTTTCCCGTCCTCTTTGCTGAATTGTCATTCGTTCCTCTTGACTTTTCGGATGCCCCTGAAAGCACGTCGGTACATAGGACACGGGTCTTGAAACTCATGAATTTTTTATAAAAATTCTTAGTATTTAATGAATAGCCAATAATCGCCATAATGGAGTCAAAGGAGATGATCATATGAAACAATCTATTATGGTAAGACGAGTTGGCCAGCATGATAACTTCGAGTGGCTTCACAGCTTAATGAATCAGACCGTCAAACGATTTAATCTTGATCCCAAATTTCTGGGCATAGCCATGACGCCTAGCGAGCTCAGGAATAGTTATTTGGCCGCTGAAACCACTAAAGACGGCTTTGTTGCTGAAAAAGAGGGCAGCGTAATCGCAATAATGGGAGTTTCATTATCTGAAGTAACCTCTAATGGATATGTTGAGTTTGGCGTAGTGGAGGGGCATGAAGCCATTTTACATGAGCTGGTAGAAAAATGCTCCTCTATCGTCCAGCAAAGGGGCGGAAAAAAGCTTTTCAAATTTGTTTTTAGCCAGTTTGGCCAAATCAGAAACAAGGAAATCGCGTTGTGGGAGCAGTTAGGCTTCGACTCTGATCAATTTACCAATGTTACCCTCTTGCTCGATTTAAAGGGCTGGAGCGTACCGGAAGATTTTCATGGTGAACGTATCTATCCTGCCACCGATCTGGCGCTATCCGAAATCAGCCAGATTTTAATGGATGACGGCGAGGAACAAATTGTAGAACTCATCCAAAAGCAATTTGTTGAAAAAAGCGCTGATCAAATTATCCTTACCTTAGTGGATGAAGGAACAAAACAGCCCGCTGGTCTGGCTTTTTACCGGATCATTAAAGCCAATGAGGGGAGCGATAACGAGTTTTTGGATGCCTCCGGCTTTAGTGTTCATTTTCGGCCGGGCTATTCTTTGAAAAAGGAAGAGAAGCAAAGATTGCTTCATGCTGCGTTGCTTTCCATGAAGCAGCTAGATATTTATCATGTCTACTCCCGCATTACTTTGAAGCATTTCGAGGTATTTTCTATGCTCGTCCGGGAAGGGTTCGAGGACCCCGGCTTTGAGCAAAATTGTACAATTTCACTTTTTAAAACGGTATAGGCGATGAAAAAATATGTGAATGCCCGGGAAGTTTTGCCGGAGAGCCTGATCAAGGAAATTCAAAAATATATTAAGGGAAAGCATATCTATATTCCTCAAACCGAACGTCAGAGCTGGGGGGAATCAACAGGCATCCGCAAGGAGCTGGAGCAGCGAAACGAGGAGATTGTTCGCCGTTTTGAAGCAGGTGTCGGCATGCAGCAGCTTGCGGAGTCGTTCCATTTGAGTGAAGAGCGGATCAGAAGCATTATTTATGAAAGACACACCTAAAGCCCTGCCTGGTTCTCCTGTTGATCCACGACTGCGCTGGCATGGAGCAAATCAGGAAAGTTATGCTACAGCCTGAAAAAATAACGTTCCGCTTATTGAGCAGCGCGTTAGCAACGGGAAACCACGTTGCTAACCGCTGCTATATGTGTTTGTTTCATTTTATTTTGCAGAAGGCTGGCCTGGCGATTGTTTGAACTTTTTCAAAAGAAAAGCCGCAAGCATGGCCATGATATTCAGGAGGATAGAAACAACTATAAACTTAATTCCATAGATGTAATAAGGAAAAACTTCCCCCAGAGTATGGAATACATGACCATCCAATTGAGCATCTTCAAGCCCCAATGCAATGCCTATGGGGATGACCATCTGAACAAGAAGCAGGAGTCCAAAAATAGAGATTAAACGCAAGGTGTTTAAATGTTTAGTAAATAATACGATAAAAAAAGCAGGGAATAGTTTTATGAATATTCGATATGTATAAGTTTCAAATGTTTATGCAACGCTAGTGTCAAATTACATTGAATTCCTAAATTAACACCAACCTTCACCTATTTCAGCTATCGATAAATGAGTAGTTAACTGTCTTTGTCTTTTAAAAGCTCATCGGATGGCCCATGACCTGCCAAAAGCACCTTTCGTTTGGTGTTCGAAAGATAAAAACGCTGACCGATCTGATCAACGTTTTTTAATCTGTCTATAGAGCCAAGAATGTATAGCCTGTAAGTGTTCTTGCAGAAGTTTCTCTAATCAAACTTTCTTTTATAACTGTCACCCCTGCTCCTGAAACAATGGCTTCCCCAACAATTCCACCTTCAGTAACGTATTTTCCGATAACCCCACCGAAATGTGGCGAGCCCTCACTAATAAAACGTTCTTTACACTGACATGTATAGAGTCCTGGCCTACCCATATTAACTTTTTTATGTTGTTCATTTACAACGGATACGATTGCCTTGGGCTTCATAACATGATTTCCACCGTAATACACACAAACTGCTTCTGGCATAAATCCAACCTCCATTTAATTAATTTATAACCCTCAAAATTGCATGAATCAAACTTAGCTTTATCCAACCACTCTCCTTTGTAAGTTATATAGTTCCTTCACATTAATAATTAGACTTGCAATACAATCGCAATGACGCCATAATCGATCAATTCCCCCTTCCTCGCTCTTTAAGCATATCAGCAACTCTATTAACATAAAACCCTAAATTACCCTCATAACCCCTCCGTTTTACGCAAATATCAAATGCCTATTGAAGTCATGTTTCGACATAGACCCATTTATAATTAAGATGTTATATAGAGACAAAGTTGGAACCTAGCTTGCTGCAACTGGAGCGTTGGCTGACAATACTTCTCTGGCACCCCTGTGGGCATTGGATTAGACGTCTGAGGAATTAGCCAATTCGATCATCGCGCGGGCGACAAGCATAAGACCTCGAAAGAATAAGCAAATAGGGCAAGCAAATAACGAGCGAATGTGTACATAAAAATGTATAATTAAACCCAATAAATAGACTAGCTTTGAGGGCTGTTCACCTTTTTTCTTTTCACCCAACTTATAGTTGTCTGAATATTCGATATGTATAAGTTTCAATTGTTTATGCAACGCTAGTAATATTTTTTCATGCTCTAGGAGGCTTAAAACATGCAGCACGATAATGGGCTAACAAAATCACAGGTACAGGCAATCGGACACATTCGGGAATACGCCTTACAACGAAAAATAGAGGCGCAGCAGGTCATAGATCAAATCTTGAAAATGTCCAACATTGCGGAACATACCTTTCAGGAGGCGTATGCCAAGCTGCGTTCACACGCCCGGGTAGCCCTGCATTTTCATCCGGATCGTCCGGCAATGGGGTTTCGTACGGTGGCCCACGCATTTCTGGAGCAAGGCAGCTATCGAAGCCAATTTGAAACCGGAATTTCAAATGGAAGCTTAACTGCCTATCCGGGCGGCTTGCGTGATCTTTGGGAGAAGGATATGTTCGGAGGAGCCTATCATATGGACGAAATGGCGGGCAGCGAACGACCCAAATACGGCGCTTTGGATGTTGGGTTTCACCCTGATGGCCCGGCCCCTTCATTTGGGTCTTGTTATTTCCTTCTATATCCCAAGGTGTCCGGTCGCTCTACATTTACCTATGGCGGGTCACAGGATGCTCCCCCCGAGAAAGGAACGCTTGCAGAGTTCGACGATATGATGGCCGCCATACTTAAAGATACATTTTCCCGCAATTACGCGCTTGGTGCAAAAGAGCTCACTCCGGGCAAATGGGTCCATCATTTGCTGACCAATTTGGAGCAGCCCTACAGGCTTATGCCGGAGCGGGAGCCTAGCCGCAATCTTTTTCATTATATTGAAGCGCAGGTTCATGGCAGCATCCATCTTAAAGACGATGTGGAGTGTCTTGTAGCAGATCCGTTATTCAAGGGGATGGAGACCGGGAACATTTTGGAGCAACTCTGCCAAAAATATGGAATTAAACTGGAATGGCATCAGGGATTTCAAATGAACGCGGCAGATGTGCCCTCAACCTACAGAGGCCCGGCCATGCCTTCGCTTGCCCGAAGAATCGCCAGCAATCAAATGATAAACGCAAGAGTGATCGGAGAAGCCGTCCAGGAATTGATGCGAGAGCCGGAACGATGGAAAGCCAGAGGAACCCAGGGGGAAATGCTTCAGGAATTGAAATATATCTGGCATGTGCTGGTTCGTTTTGGAGAGCCTGCCCAATAGTTGTGATTATTTTGCTAATAACAGGAATTCCCGAGTTTAATGCGTAATGCATCTCGGGGATTCTTTTTCTTTATTGACCTCTCTACTTAGATCCTCTCCGCCTAAAGGCCAGTATGTTGGGCAGCCCAAAGACTGTTACTCCATATAGTTATTTTTTGTAAGATGTGGATGTAGATGAGGAGCTATTACATAAAAATTTATAGAGAGGGAGAGACGAATGAAAACATGGAAAAAAACAGGAGTGGCCTTTATGGCAGCATTATTGCTTGCGGCTCCGATGACAGAGGGAATAAGGGCTAATCAAGGTACGGCTGTACAGGTCAATCCGGCTAAAGTGGCACAGGCTGAGAATGGTAAATCGCAAAAAAGTTTGGCAGCTACTGAAGCGCAGCGAATGGCGGAGACGCTTATTGACGGCTACGGCATAAGCGGTGTCCAGTATGCATTGCGAAGCGAAGGGAAAATCGTGTTGTCTGGAGGACTTGGAATCGACGAGGCGGGGAATAAGGCGCCAATTGGAAAAGAGGCCATGTTTGGCATCGGCTCTATCAGCAAAATGTACGTGACCGCCGCCGCGATGATGCTGGCCGATGCGGGCAAGGTGGATATTGATGCTCCGCTAACGGACTATATCCCCGATTTTAAAATGGCCGATGAAAGATACAAGCAGATTACGCCGCGCATGCTCATGAATCATTCCGCTGGTCTGTACGGTACCCATTACAGAAACAGTTCATTATTTGTGGATAACGATTCGGATAATAACGATGCCTTGCTTCAACATTTGCGTTCCGAGCAACTGAAGTCGGACCCGGGCGAATATTCCGTGTATGCCAACGACGGCTTTCAATTGCTTGAAATGTTGGTGGAGCGGGTAAGCGGAATGGGCTATAGCGGATTTTTAGCAAAAAGCTTTAGCGAGCCGCTTAAGCTGACGTCGACAAAAACGCCGCTTGACTCTTTTGATCGCAGTCAAATGTATCCCGTTCGATTACCGGGGATTAAGGGAGTGCTGCCGGTTGAAAATATGAATACGATCGGCGCAGGCGGGCTCTATTCGACTGCCGAAGAGGTAACCCTGTTCTCGGAAGTGCTGACGGGAAGACGGCCGGACCTTCTGTCGGAAGCATCGGCGCTCGCCATGCGGCAGCCGGAATATCGGCGAGGTGTCTGGGTAAACAGCGATAGCAATATTTTTAGTTACGGACTGGGATGGGATGCGGTGAACTTGCCTCCTTTTAATCACTACGGCATTCAGGCGTTAGCTAAAGGAGGAGATACGAGTCAATATCATGCGGCGTACATTGCTTTGCCAGAGCAGGGGGTTTCCATTGCGCTTTTGACGGCAGGCGGAAATTCTATGTTTAACACGGCCGCGGCATCCCATATTTTGCTGTCTTACTTAAAGGAAACAGGAGTAATAACAGACATTCAACCGAATCAAACCTTTGAGGCTCCCATTCAAAAAGAGATGCCTGACAGCCTGAACGTATACTCCGGTTTATATGGTACGGTAGGATCTACGCTGAGCATTACGTTAAAGAATGGAAAAATAAACCTGCCCGACATCTACGGGCTGATTCCGGAGCAATTCTATGTCTACACCGGCGACGGAGCTTTTACAGGCGAAGATGGGCGTACCATCCTCAGCTTTGATGAACAAAGCAACGGTCACATCTATATACGAGTGCAAAGCGTATTGGAAGCGCCGGGTATCGGACAGGTGCCTGTCGATATTTACATGTGGCAGAAGCTGGAGAGTCATACAGTGAGTGATTCCGTTAAGCAGGTTTGGAATGAGCGCAACGGTAAAATCTATTATGCGGTAGATGAAAAAATCAAATCACTGGAATATTTGACGCCGCAATCTCTTATAAAAACCGTTCAACTAGACGAAGGGGGCGGTTATGCGAACGGAACCATCATCAAGGATAGCAGCCATGCAGTAAATATCGTGGAGATTCCTGTCATGATGGGCCGCGATACCTATGACCTGGCCTTTTTTGAAGAGAATGGCATTGAATATTTGCAATCCGGGGGCAGAACTTTTATTAATGAGGAGGCTGTTACGCCAATCTACAACGGCCGGGCTTCCACTGCAACTATCCCGGCGTCGGGCCATGCGCGCTGGTTCCAAGTTGGCAAAGGAGCGGGCGGCCGGACCATGACGGCTGATTTCGCGAAGTCTAGCGGATTTGCCGTCTACGACGGTAATGGGATGCCGGTTCATATTTCAGCGGCCAACGGCGGCCATACCGTTGTTTTGCCGGAAAGCGGCCTGATCGTTTTTGGCGGCGAAGCGGGCGATGTATTCAAAATTATGCTGGAGCCAAGTAAGTAATTGAAAGCTCATGGAGAAAAATAAAAATGATTTGCTCTTAATTCTTAGTTTAAATCAGGAGAAAATATAAGTCTATTTCTTTCTTGCAAATAGGGGTAATGTAGTGGTGTACCCCGGCCGGGAAACCTATCACAGGAGGTTTCACCATGACAAATCAACCATTGCTCCATCAAGCGGCGGAAGTGTTTGGATTTGATGCCGCCACCTTGGTGTTTATTAGCGACACAACCAACGAAGTATACCGGTTTATTAAAAATGAACAGTCCTGCATCTTGCGTTTATCCCGAAAACCACCGGCTTACGTGAATAACATTAAAGCGGAAATCCATTGGGTGCGCTATCTTGCTGCAAAAGGGATGCGTGTTTCGCAGCCCATTACAACAATGGACGGACAACTGACTGCTGTTTTGCAGGAAAGCGGGAAATGGAACATTGCTACTGCTTTTCAGATGGCGCCAGGACATTTTTTTGACAGGGAGCCTGATTTGTGGGGCCCTTCCTTTTTCCGCAAGTGGGGAGAAACGATGGGAAGCCTCCATCGTTTAACCAAGTCCTATCGGCCTGACGATTCCCAAATAACAAGATCGCAGTGGGCCCCGGCGAAGATCGACAATCCCTATCTTCAAGAGGGCGATTATCGTTTTTTGCTGCAGAAGCTGGAGTCGGTTGAAGCCGTTTTAACAGTCTTGCCTAGAGATTCTGAAGGTTACGGGCTAATTCACAATGATTTGCATCCATACAACTTTTATGTCGATCAGGGAGAAATTACGGTCTTTGATTTTGATGACTGCTTATACGGCTGGTTTGCTCTGGACATCGGTATTGCGGCTGCCCAAGCGACATGGCTGGGACAACGTGACGGCAATCGGAAATCGCGTCATGACTTCGCCAAGATGTTTTTACATGAGTTCTTAAACGGATACATCAGCCAGAACGGGCTGGACGGCTATTGGCTTCGGCAGATTCCCCTGTTTATGGACTACAGAAATATCAGCTCCTTCTTTTGGTGGCTGAGTGACTGGAATGGTGATGAAAACCGTCTTAACGACTCTCAAAAAAACGCGATTGCCAATGCGGTTGGACTCATCAAAAGCGGGCTGCCTTTTGATGGATGCGATATTGTCTTGTAGCTGGAATGCCTGCAAAGAATGATCGCTAATAGTCGGATACAGGGAAACCGTTGCTGCTATTCTTAGATCGAAGGGAGGCCAGGGGGATGAATATGCTTCACCATTTGAACAAGGCGCTGGACTATATTGAAGATAATCTGGAACATGATATTGATGAGGACCAGATCGCCAAACACGCCTGTTGCACCATCTATCATTTCAAAAAGATGTTTTCCTTTTTGGCGGACATTTCGCTCCACGAATATATACGGCGCAGGCGCTTGACGTTGGCCGCTTTTGAATTGCAGAATAGCACGATTAAAGTTATTGATATTGCCGTCAAATACGGCTATCATTCGCCCGATGCATTTACACGCGCCTTTCAGAACCAGCACGGGGTGACGCCAACAGAGTTGAGAATGTCCAGCTCATCCATTAAAGCATATCCCCCAATGACCTTCCGTCTATCTATAGGAGGTGGCGAACCGATGAAGTTCAGAATTGAAAGCAAGGAAGCCTTTCAGGTAATCGGAATAACCAATCGGGTTATCCCCGTCGAGATGGGGGAGCATCCAGGTGTGGAACAGGTATGGAAATCGACGTCCCAGGAAACGTATAACGAATTGAAGGCTCTTAATGATGTTGCGCCATTCGGTATCCTTCATGTCGATGTAGGAGATGCCGACAGCCCAAACAATGAATACGATTATTACATGTCCGTTGCATCAACCAAGGCCTGCCCTGACAAATTTGATGTGCTGCATATACCTGCCTCTACCTGGCTCGTCATTGATGTGCATGTCCCTTGGGCGCCGGAAAAGTGGAAGCAGATTTACGGAGAATATTTTCCTTCCTCGGGCTATGAGCAGGCTGAAGGTTCGCGAATCCAGATCGGACCGGAGATCAAGATTGGCGAAGAAAAACAGATTTATACGGAAGAGGTTCCCGTCGAATATTGGATACCGGTTAAAAAGGTTCGTTAACGCAATGAGAAGCTGTCCGTCAGGATGGCTTTTTTTATTTTGATTTTGTTACAATGATGGGACTAGACACAAAGCGGCGAAGGCGGGATGCACGTGAAAACACTAACGATTGGCCTATTCGCCCATGTGGATGCAGGCAAAACAACCTTTGCGGAGCAACTGTTATACCATACGAACAGCATACGGTCGCGGGGGCGGGTGGATCATCAGGATGCATTTCTGGACAGCCACGGCATCGAGCGGGAAAGAGGCATAACGGTGTTCGCCGATCAGGCGATCATGGACTATAACGGAAGTCTATATTATTTGATCGACACGCCGGGGCATGTCGACTTTTCCCCGGAGATGGAGCGGGCCATTGGCGTTATTGACTATGCAATCGTTATTGTAAGCGCCGTTGAGGGCGTTCAGGGCCATACCGAAACCGTCTGGGGACTGCTGCGCAAGCATGGCGTTCCAACATTTGTTTTTATAAACAAAATCGACCGGGTTGGCGCGGATATTCAGAGGGTCGAAGAGGATATCAGGCAGCAGCTCACGGCTGACGTATTCCCGATTACGACTGGCTTTGGGGGCGGAATCATAGATGAGCCGTTGCGGGAATTTATGGCCGAACGCGACGAGCTGGCGCTGGAAGCTTTTCTGGAGGGGAGAACTGACCAGTCCTTCTGGCTGAACACCATGCAAAAGCTCGTGGCGAAAGGCCTGATTTTTCCGTGCGCTTCCGGCTCCGCGCTTCAGGACTCGGGTATTGTGGAATTTCTGGACCAGATAGACCGGCTGACGACAGCCTCTTATGAAGAAGCGGCCCCTTTCAGCGGGCGGGTCTATAAAATCCGGCATGACGCCAATGGAGTACGGCTTACCTATATTAAAGCGTTGAGCGGCAGTCTGAGAGTGCGGGAGCAGCTTCAATATGAAAGCGGCGGGCTAGAATACGACGAAAAAATTACGCGGATATCTTTAGTCAACGGCCTTAAATCGCAGTCGGTAGAGCAGGTGAAGGCCGGCGATCTTTTTGCCGTAACGGGATTGTCCTCGGCAGAGGCGGGCCAAGGTCTGGGGCTTCTCAAGGACAGGCTGGCGTATGACTCGGAGCCGACCTTGCAATCAAGGGTGGAAATCGATGATTCAATCCATGTACAGAAGGTGCTAGGCGCTTTTCATATTCTGAACGCGGAAGATCCTTCGTTGAACGTGGTTTGGAACGAAAGCCTGCAGGAGATTCATATCCGCGTCATGGGACTGATTCAGCTAGAGGTGCAGGAGCAGCTCGTCAAGGAGCGTTTTGGTTTCACCATCACATTTGGCCAGCCCCACATTTTATACAAGGAAACGATTACGTCGGCTGTGAAGGGTTACGGACATTTTGAGCCGCTTAGACATTATGCAGAAGTCCATTTGCTTATGGAGCCGGGAGAACGCGGGTCGGGGCTTCAGTTCGAGAGCAAATGCCATCCGGACGGGTTGAACGTCAGCTACCAAAACCTGGTTCGGACGCATCTCTACGAGCGTGAGCATCACGGCTTGTTGACGGGAATGCCGGTCACTGATTTGAAAATCACGCTGCTGAGGGGCGCCGCACACAAGGAGCATACGCATGGCGGCGATTTCCGCGAAGCTGCCTTTCGTGCGCTGCGGCAGGGCTTGGAGAAGGCGGACAACCTGCTGCTGGAGCCCTTTTACGATTTTAAAATTAAAGTGAGCTTGGACGACATGGGGAAAGTGCTCTCCGATATTCAACGGGCTTCCGGCACATTCCAGCCCCCGGTGACGGAGGGTAATCAGTCGATCATTCAAGGAAGGGCGCCTGTATCGACCTTTATGAATTACAGCGCCGAATTTGCGTCCTTTACCCATGGACGAGGCAGCATCCGCTGTTGGTTTGGCGGCTACGACCTGTGCCATAATGCGGAGGAGGTTATCGGGATGATTGGCTATCGGAAGGATAGTGATCCCTTGTATACTTCATCCTCTATTTTTTGCGCCAAAGGGGCGGGGTATTCGGTGCCATGGGACGAGGCGGAGGCCAAAATGCATTTGCTTTAATCGGTATATTAAACGAGGACTTAGCTTGTTTGCTTTCCATACGGACTGCTATAATAAGGCGACTCAGTCGTACACGTGTTTAAAAAGGAGAATATGCCAAAATGATACTTATAACCGTTCCGAAGCCGGATGTGACGATATACAAGCAGGAGGAGCCTAAGCTCAGCCATATTAACGGATTTACGGATTTCCACCTCATTACGCGAGAAGAGGGCGGCATCTTTATGTTTTACAATGACCGGGACGAGCTCTTGTTTGTCGGCAAAGCGCGCAAGCTGAGACCCCGAATCAAAAAGCATTTTGAGGACACCGTATCCGTTATGAAGGATCACAGAGACGAAGTTGTCAAAATTGAAGTGTGCATCGTTCACGACCCCGTGCATCGCGAAATTTACGAAACGTTTATTATTAACGAGCATAAAGCCAAATACAATGTGGACAAGGTGCTGTACAAGTAACAAAGTAGTGAAGTCAACAGTGCTAGACGGATGGAGCCTCTTAACAGAGGCTTTTTTCTATAAGGAGACATTGCCGCGTTCCAGCCACTATATCCATTGGTCGAACCAGAAGACGGTTATTGAAAAAATAGTAAAGATGCTTCCTCATTAGCGCCGCTAGAGAGTCCCCAATAAGTGAGCCTGCTCACTGCAAGGGATAGGCATAAATTGTATGGTGAATACAATCGTTTATGCATTTACAATAATAAAGCATCTTTTGTGTAATGCAGAGTGATAAATGCTTAAATGGGTGCTGAACAGGAGTGTAGCTAATGGGAAACAAAAAACACGTATCATCAGGAGCATCGGAGGATCGATTTACAAAAGCCGGCTTTATTATATCGGCCATTGGAAGCTCGGCAGGGCTAGGAAATATATGGAAGTTCCCGTATATTACGGGACAATACGGAGGAGCCGCATTTTTCTTGCTGTTTACGGTCTGTCTGCTGCTGGTTGGATTTCCGATCCTGCTTGCGGAATTGGCTATTGGCCGGGGCAGCCGGGCAAGCGCGGCTCATTCATTTATGAAGCTGGGAGCGGGACGATCCTGGAAGGCGGCGGGATTGCTCCAGGTGCTTGTGCCGTTTTTAATCCTTTCCTTTTACGTCATCGTTGTTGGCTGGACGTTGCATTATACGGTTCAGGCCTTTAGCGGACGTTTGTTTCAAAACGGCGATTTCGTAGCGCAATTCAGTCAATATACGTCCGGCTATATGCCGCTTGTCTGGCAGGCTATCGCCATGGTGCTGGTAGGTTTAATTGTTGTTAAAGGCGTTAAAGGCGGCATCGAAAAATATAATAAAGTTCTGATTCCGGCCATGGTGATTTTGCTTGTTCTTTTAATGATTCGCGCCGTCACGCTTCCCGGCGCGGAGGAAGGATTGAGCTTTTTCCTCAAGCCTGACTTTACGCAGTTGACGCCGGAGTCCGCGCTTGTTGCGCTTGGACATGCCTTCTTCTCCCTGTCTCTGGGGATGGGAATCATGTTGACCTATGGAGCTTACGTTGACCAGCGACAGTCGCTCGGCACGGCTACAGCCGCTATCGGCGCCGGAGATTTGCTTTATGCGCTTATTGCGGGCCTTATTATATTCCCGACGACCTTTTCTTTTGGCATATCGCCCGATGAAGGGCCGTCGCTAGTGTTTATCGCATTGCCCGCAGCATTTTCGTCCATGCCTCTTGGCTGGCTGTTTGGCGGCTTGTTTTTCTTGCTGCTGGCAATTGCGGCCCTTACGTCCGCTGTTTCAATTCTGGAAGTGCCGATTGCTTTTGCCAAAGAGCAATGGGGCTGGAGCCGCAAAAAAGCAGTCTGGATCATGGCTTCAAGCAGCTTTGCGCTTGGTGTTCCTCTTTCCATGTCGCTCGGGCTTCGTCCTGAATTTGCCTTTGGGGGCAAAACCTTTTTCGACTGGATGGACTTTTTGACCTCTAATATTTTGCTGCCGCTAAGCGGCATTCTAATCGCGATCTTTACGGGCTACTACTGGAAAAAGGCAGCGGAGGCCGCTGGTTTAACCATGCTTTGGCTGCGCTTATGGCTGTTTACTCTGCGTTTTATTGCGCCGGTGCTCATGGTTTTGGTGCTTCTCTATACCTCGGGCATTATCCGGTTTTAAGTAGAATAAATCAAATTTGAAGGAGCATCCCGCCGATGCTCCTCTTTAACGCGTTTACGTGATAGAATAATGGGGTGATAGTACCATTTTAATTGATGGAGGCGCTTACGTATGGACCAACGGTTGGAGCAGGAAGGGTACTTCGGAGAATTCGGAGGGAGCTTTGTCCCCCCCGAACTGCAGGAAGTGCTGAACTACTTGAGCGAGCAGTTTTACAAATTTCGGGACGACCCGGAATTTAAGGAAGAGCTAAGCTATTATCTGCGCGATTATGTAGGCCGTATGAGTCCGCTAACGTATGCAGAGCGTTTGTCGGAGGCGTGGGGCGGTCCCAAAATCTATTTAAAACGCGAAGATTTGAATCATACCGGCGCTCATAAAATTAATAACGCCATTGGCCAAATTCTGCTCGCCAAACGGATGGGAGCCAAACGGATTATTGCGGAGACCGGGGCTGGTCAACACGGTGTCGCAACGGCCACGGCCTGCGCGATGTTTAATATGGATTGCGTCATTTATATGGGGGCGGAGGATACGCGCCGCCAGGCGCTTAACGTGTTCCGTATGGAGCTTCTCGGGGCGACCGTTGTTCCTGTTGATAAAGGGCAGGGGCGGCTGAAGGATGCAGTGGATGAAGCATTAGGGGATCTGGTCCGCAACTATAAAAACACATTCTACCTGCTGGGCTCTGCGGTTGGCCCGCATCCGTTCCCGACGATGGTCAAGCATTTCCAGGCTGTCATCAGCGAGGAGTCCAAGCGGCAAATTCTGGAGAAGGAAGGCCGCTTGCCGGATGCCGTCATTGCTTGCGCGGGCGGCGGCAGCAATGCGATTGGCGCTTTTGCGCATTATATCGACGAGCCGGGCGTTCGTTTGATCGGCGTGGAACCTGATAAAGCGCCAACGTTAACACAGGGCGTACCAGGAATTATTCACGGCTTTAAATGTCTGGTGCTGCTGGATGAAGAGGGCGAGCCTCAGAAAACCTATTCCATTGCGGCAGGGCTTGATTATCCCGGCATTGGGCCGGAGCATAGCCATCTCAAGGTGACCGGCCGTGCCGAATACGCTACCGTGACCAATGAGGAGGTTCTGGCGGCATTTCAAGAGCTATCCCGTACTGAAGGAATTATTCCCGCGTTGGAGAGCGCGCACGCTATCGCTTATGCGAAGAAGCTTGCGGCTGAATTGAGCCGGGATCACATTCTCATTGTTAACCTGTCCGGCCGTGGCGACAAGGATGTTGAACAGGTATACGGCATGCTCAAATAAAGCAGCATTCTGCTAGTTGCGCCTCAGGCGTTTGAATGATAACTAATAGGGCTGGAGCGAACGTTTTGATTTACGTTCGCTCCAGCTTTATTTGCAAGCCTTTTTCTGAATGATGCCAGGCTGCGCTCCCGCGTTAGCCCCTATCTGATCAACTGCCTGTTTCAGCAGAGGCCGTCAGCTCCGATTCCAACTCCTTCAACAACAAATCCACCTTCGAAAAATCCGTTGCGGCGGTGTGAAAAACTTTAATTCGGCTATCTAGAGCCTCTGCTTCTGCAAGAAAGGAGGTGGCCTGTTTCATTTTGGCGGAGTAACGTGCTTTTATGTCGGCCAGCTCTGCAGCGTAGGCTTCGTCTATACCTGGCCTCATGGTGCGGGCATACATATCCAATACTTCATCTCCGATTCGATTGGGAAAGTATTCATGCGGCGCAGTGCTATCAAAGATTGCTGTGCTTAACGTGGGAAAAATCAGCATATCCAGGCTGTTCGGATCAAAGCCGCAATGAAAAATCTGCACCTCGACGCCTTTTTCTTCAGCGGCGGCGGCCAGCTTTTTGAGTAAAGTTGATTTGCCGGAGCCAGGTCTCCCCTTAATGAAAATTCGCCTCTCCAGCGGAGCAGTCAAGCTTTGTATAAAGTCGAAGGCCCCTTTTGGCGTCGCGGCGCCGAAGAACAGGCGGCGGCCAGCCACTGGCGGTTCGTCCTCCAGCTTGCCGAATAAAATGTCCTTCCATTCCTCCGCAATTTCATCCGCTTTCCCAAAGTCCATCGCTTCAATATAGAAGGCCTCCCATTCGTCATGAATTTTCAACGCGTTGTTAAAGGCCTCGTAAGCGCTATTGTAAGCATTCTCCAGTCTGACGCCTAGCTCTTCCATTTCGGCGCGGTCGCCGGCAGATAGCTGGCCGCTATTGATCGCGTTTTCGAAGGCATAAGGGATTACCGTTTGTATGGATGGAATAGCATCCAGGGCTCCACAGACGTCCCCGTCAATAAAACCGATTTTTAAATGGGGGCAAATAATGCCGTCAAGCTCCTCCGGGCGAAGCGGGGAATGAAAAAATTGTACCGGGTGATCCAAGGAAATCAAACCGTCCGCCAGCTTGCTCAGTACAGTAGATTTCCCGGTGCCTGGCGGCCCTGTAAGGACAAAAAGCTTTTCCAATCCTTGAAATGCCGATGGGTACAAAAAATGAGCTCCGCGAGCTGTATTGCCCCGAGCAAAATAGTGAGTTGCAATTTCCGTCAAGCTGAACACTCCTTCGTGCTTATTCCGCCTGAGCGCAGGAAACGGTTAGCCCAACCCGCTGGAATAAGCAAAAGTGGGATAAATGCCTATATGTTTTTATATTCAAAGTGAGGTTCGTCGGTTCCGATATGTTATGACAATATTCGTTTGTTTAGAGTTTGTTTAGAGCGATATAGTACAATCTGGAATGACATATGCAAAGGCAGTTGACATCAATTAAGGAGGATTTGCAATGTATTCAAGACAGGAACATGCATCACCGGCTCTTAGAAAAATAGGGATGTTTATCCTGGCCATTTTGCTGGTATGGACGGCTGCGCCGCTTTCGCCTGCAAAGGCAAGCACCGGGCCAGAGATTTTGCCTATTTATGTGGGTATGAATCAGTTTAATCATCTGGGCAATGATGCAAATGTATCAGGCGACAGCACCAGAGGTCTTCTTTTTCCATCCAGTTTAAATGGCCCCATTAATTCAGCTACAACGGCGAATGGCCGACTAAGGGTTGTTCCCGTAACAAACGGTTCTAGCGGTATTGTCGTTCGAACGAATAAAATCAAGCTGGATGGCGGATTCAGTACTTATTTTGTGATGCATTTGAATGGAAGCACCTCGCTTGATAATACGAGCTTTCCTGGTCCAGCGGATGGCTTGACCTTTATTATTCAGGATAACCCGCAGCCTCGTATCGGCGGAATCGGCGAGGGAGTCGGTTTTACCGGTATTCCAAATTCCATAGGGGTGGAGTTTGATACGTGGAAGAATGCAGGACAGATGGGTCAGGGTTATTATTATGATCCCAATTCTGCTTTTAGTAGAACCAATAAATATCATCCAGTAAATAATCCCAATGGTCCTACTGCCGATCATGTCGCCATTGTTGTAAATGGGGTAAATACTCATGCTCAAGGCAGCGGCGACGTAGTTGATAACTTGCAAGGCGCCAAATTCCGTCTTTATGATTACGCAAATAGCAATGCTTACATCCATGTTTGGGTTGATTATGATGATGACGGCAATCTTAAAACAACCTATGGCCTTAGCGCCAACAGGACTAACCCCGATAATAGAAGCATTTCTCGCAATGTAGGCAAGTCTCTGATGAACAAAGAGGTTTATGTTGGCTTTGGCGCAAGTACAGGCGGGGCAAACTCGCATCATGATATTTTGGGCTGGTATTTTAAAAACTCCTATGTTGAAGGAGGTTTGGACCCTAACGGCAATTACAAGCAAGGTCCTATCGCAGTAAAAATTGACAAGGATACATCAAGCGACGGATCAGTAACAGGGCTTGATATCAAAGTAAAAGGGAATAATCCCAATGTTAATCTTCCTGATGAAGAAGTTGATATTTACATCAACAACCAATTGGTAGATGGCGAGTTTAGTACAGATAACACGGGCAAGCTGATCTACACGTTTGACGAATCCAGTCATCTGCAGGCTGGAAACAACACCATTAAGGTCATTACGCGCGGCGGCGGCACTTCTGGTAATGCTTCCGTTATTCAGACGGTTAAACCGGAGAACGATGATATTGTAGTAGCTGTTACGGAAAGAGGCGTTGTTACAGCCGATCATGTGCCAAATGATGTGACAGTAACGCTATACAACGAAAATAACGAGGTTATCGTGAAGGCGAATCCTAACTCGAAGGGAACCGCTCGGATCGTGCTTACCATTGCTCAAAAAGAAAAGCTGGCTGAAGCGACCGAAATTAAAGTGGGTTATTCCAAGGCGGGAGAGGTCCCGAGCGTTAAAGTGCCGGTAACGCCATTAAACCGCAGCGACGCTCCGGAAGAAGACAGTGTTGTTACAAATGCAACGGACAACACGGTTACCGTTAAAAAGGTTCCGCCAGGCACAACGGTTAACGTGTATGACGAGAACGACGAGGTTATTGGGTGGGAGACGAATAGTGGTCCGACAGAACAAGATATTGTCATTACCATTAATTCCCCAACCGTGCTCAAAAAAGGCGATAAGGTAAAGGTATCCACCGAGGAAGATCAAAAAATGGAAAGCGAGCGGGTGCCAAGCATTGCCAAGCTGGTAAGCGAGTCTCCTGCTCCTGACAGGATCACCGCAAATGCAACGGATAACAAGGTTACCGTTAAGGATGTGCCGCCAGGCACTACGGTTAATGTTTATGACAATAACGGCGAATTGATCGGAACGGCAACGAATACCGGCTCCACCGTTGGGGAAGTTGTGGTCACAATCAGTGAGCCGCATGTGCTCCAGGAAAACGATATCGTCAACGTAACGTTTAAGCTCCCGGAGGGATTGGAAAGTCTGCCGACTTCAAGCACGGTTATGCTGGAAAGCAACAAGCCTGCTGCAAACGATGTTTTCGCAAATGCAACGGACAATACGGTTACCGTCAAACGGATTCCACCGGGAACCACGGTTAACGTCTATGACGAAAATGATGTGCTGATCGGAACGGCCACCAATAACGGTTCGTCGGAAGAGGACATTGTGGTTGTTATCCAGGAGCCTATTACACTCCATAAAGACGACAAAGTAAAGGTATCCACCAAGGAAACGGGCAAACTAGAAAGCAAGCGGACCCTCACCGAAGCCGAGCTGGTAAGCGATACGCCTGCACAGGATAAAATCGCCGCAAATGCGACAGACAATAAGGTTACGGTTAAAGTTGTCCCGCCAGGCACTACAGTAAATGTTTATAACGAAAGCGGAGAATTGATCGGAACGGCAACAAACACCGACTCCACTGTTGGGGAAGTTGTGGTCACAATCAATGAGCCGCATGTGCTTCAGGAAAATGATATCGTCAACGTAACGTTTACGATGCCGGACAGCCTGGAAAGCCAGCCGGTTCCAAGTCAAGCCAGACTGGACAGCGATATGCCTGCTCCAAACAATGTGCTGGTCAGCATATCGAAAGGCACGGTTACAGTAGAGGAAGTGCCTGAGGGTGCAACGGTCATCATTTATGATGAAAACGGAGAAGAGTGGAAAACAGGTACAAACCCGGGCTCGGAAAAGGGACCTGTAGTCATAAGCGAGCTTGATCTGCAGCCCGGCACCAAAATTACGGTAACCATTATCGAAAGAAACAAGTTCGAGAGTAAGCCATTATCGGTTGAGGCAGCGTTTACGTCGGAGGAAGCGATTGACGATGCCTTGAAAAAACTGCAAATCGGCTATCATGAGGACGATACTTGGGAAAGCGTAACGCATCCAGTATTTATCGTTTCGGCGGGAGAAAACAATACACAAATACAATGGACCTCCAGCAAGCCTGCTTCCATCGAAGTGGTTTCGCCAGGAGATAACACGATTGAAACAAAGGTTCATCGCCGCGACAAGGACGAAAGCGTCATTCTGACGGCTTCCATTTCCAAAAACGGCGTAACAAAAAATAAAACCTTCCTGCTGATTGTCAAAGCGGATAATGTTACGAAATCAACCGTAACCAATTATCGGACGGTTAAAGTAGTTGGCGGCTCTAGCGAGGAAGTCAAAGAAAATACCCGGATCGACCGCATTTCGATATCCAATGGCGTAAAAATAGATAAGGCTATTTTGGATGCGGCTGCGGCGGCTCGCTTTGTTAATGATGCCAGAACAAGAAATGGTGTTTCAACCATTTTTGTGGATGAAATTGCTGGCGACGAGCCGGGCGAAATTGCAGTTGAAGTGCCAAGGCAGTCGGTGGATCTGCTAAGCGGCAACGGCAATACGCTGGATGTGCGCACGGAATATGCAACGGTATCCATTGCGGCTACTGTATTGGAGCAAATGGCGGACAACTATCTGGATTTGTTTTTCCGGTTAATTCCCGTTAAGGATGCAAATCAGCAAGCTCAAATAAGCACGGATATTGCCAATGAAGAGGTTGTCAAAACAGCGGCTGGAAACAGAGATATTGTCGTAGTGGGCTCTTCGCTGGAAATTGAAACAAACTATCGCGATTATGCAACAAAATTGTTCCTGCCGTTTGCGAAAAACGGAATTACGCTTCCAGCAGAGAATGCCGGCGACTTTTTGACTTCGCTGCGGGTATTCGTTGAGCATAGCGATGGCGAAAAAGTAGTGAAGACCGGAACGGTTATTTACGATGGGGACACGCCAATCGGTCTTGAAATTGAAATTGACAAGTTTAGTGTATTCACTATCGTTCAACTGAAAAATCGTCCGGTTTTTGGACCAATCGTGACTGCACCGACTGCTCCATCAACTGAAACGAAGCCACAAGGCGTTGATCAAGTGAAAAAAGCGTCAGTGGACGCTGACAAGGGCATCATTACGCTTGATCTCGCGAGCGGAAGCAACGGTGTAGACAAATCTGGTTTTACTGTAAAAGTTGGCAATCAAACGGTAGAAATCAAAGAAATCAGCATTTCTGGCGGCCAGGTTACCATCACGCTGAAGGATTCCATTCCACCCGGTTATGAGGCGGTTATTTCGTACAAACCGGGCAGCAGCTCAGCAACTGGAGATTTAACAGCCTTCACGGATTTGAAGGTATCAAACCCGGCGCATCACATTGCGTACATTAAAGGTTTTCCAGACGGCACCTTCCGTCCGGATAAAACGGTAACAAGAGCGGAAATGTCAGCTATTTTGGCCCGCAACAAAAATCTGGCCGAGGTTTCGCCTTATCAGCAGCTTTACCCGGATGTTCCACAAGGACATTGGGCAGCTTCTTCTATTGAGCAGCTTAAGGATGTAGGACTGCTGATCGGCGACAGCAACGGCAACTTCCGTCCAGGCGACCGTATTACAAGAGCCGAGATGGCTATGGTTGCGGCCAGATGGCTGAGTGCGGATCTGGAAGCCGAATTCCAGAGCGCGTTTGGGGATGTATCAGCCAGCCATTGGGCTGCCGCCGCTATCGCGGCAGTAAGCGAAGCGGGCATTATGATCGGTTTTGAAGACGGTACATTCGGACTCCAGAAATACGTAACGCGAGCGCAAGCCGTAACGATTATGAACCGCCTGCTTGGCAGAGGCCCGCTGACGGGCGTGCCCGCACCGACATGGCCGGATAGCGGCAGCCACTGGGCTTCCGAGCATATCGAAGAGGCTTCGCAAGACCACGATTATACGTATCTGCCGGACGGCAAAGAGCTGTTGTATCAGAACTAAAAGAAAACAAGCAAAACTAAAAGAAAACAAGCAAAACTAAAAGTAAACAAGCAAAACCTCGAAGCCCGAAGTACTAAGGGTTTCGAGGTTTTTTTGTGAAAGGAAATCGGAGGATGGCTGCCGAAATAAATAGATGGTTTCGGTTACGTTAGCTCCACCATTTCGTTTACATGTGTGCCTTCTGTATCTTTGCCAATCATTCGGTTAAACAGAAACTTCATCATTTTAAAGGCGTTGCCAGAATCCCAATATTCAGCGGTTTCGGCTTGGACTTTGATCAAAACGAGATTGGGGTCGTCAATCGAGGTTTGCAGCAGTTTTTCATAAGCCGGACTCCAGAATTGCTTCAGCTTTTCTTTGTCATTCACCAGCTCGGCCACGCCGCGAATAGAGACATAGGATTTCCCGGCATAAGCGACATTTACTTGCTTGTTATGGAGAAGCTCGTGGAACTTGCCTGTGTCTTTTTTGGTCAGAAACCACAGGTCGCCGTCAAACTCAACCTCCTGGGTTTTCATTGGCCTAGACACCAGCCCTTCAGGCGATACGGTTGTCAGCATGGCCGTTTCAATGCCTTTAATCAGAGACCGGACCTTCTCAATGTCTTTGTGGTTATCGGAGTTTGTATTCATACATGGAGTCACCTTTCAACAATAAATTTTTGTTTAGTTTGCGCTTGTTGTCCATTGTCAATTCAGGCACTCCCTGATCAACTTTTGCGGCTTTTGCCGTTTGGAGCATGCTGCCGCGTATTTTGCAACCTGTGGTTGCAAATGGCGTTTTTTATTATTCAACCTGCCGTCGATACCATTTGCGATTATTTTCTGCTACGATTTTTGCAGGCGGACATGCCTATTGGGGAGGATTAATTTTGCTGGATAATCAAAAAATCGGACGCACCATTCATCGTCTGCGAAAAGGCGCGAATATGACGCAATCAGAGCTTTCAGACCAACTGGGCATCAGTCACCAGGCCGTATCCAAATGGGAAAATGGCGAATGCCTGCCCGATATTGAAGTGTTGCTGCATCTTGCAAAAATGTTTGGTCTATCGGTCGAAGACCTGTTACTTGGTTCGCCGGAAACGGCCAATTTTTCAGCTGAGGCGGCAATAGAGACGCAGACGGCGACAGAAAATCAGGTAAAGGCAGAAGCATGGACCGGAACAGAAGCTAAGTCAGAGATAAGGCTGGAGGCTAGTGCCGATGCCGGGGTTGATCAAAGCTTGTGGGGAGATATTTTAAGCGAGCTTCAAGGTAAAATTAACGCCAAAAGCTATAATACATGGTTTTCGGGTGTGACCGGAAAGGTGGAGGGGAACACCTTGGTTGTCACTTGTCACAATCCCTTTGGGACGGAGTGGCTGCGCAGCAGATACTCCTTTATGATTGAAAAAGCGTTGGAAGCAAGATGCGGCAAACCGGGATATAATATCGTTTTTCAGTCCAGATAATCTTTAAACGAAGCTTCATCTTCCACATTGCCGGATACAGGATCGTTGAACGTGCAATATAACAAGGGAGGTGTAGCCAGTGAACCGACCGGTGGTCAAATACGTCATTTGTTTGGGAGCTTTTTTATCCAACCTGTCTGCCGGGATGTTTAACGTTTCATTGCTGGATATTTCATTGGATTTGAGCATTTCTCCAGCTTCGGCGCAGTGGGTTGTCAGCATATATTTGCTCGTTATTTCGGCGCTGCTGCCGATTATGGGCAAGCTTGGCGACCTTCTGGGGCGGCGCAAGGTCCACAATGCAGGGTTGTTTGCCTTTGCGGCAGGAGCGTTGGGATGCGCCCTGGCGCCTAATGCCATGCTGCTATTGGGATTCCGGGCTGTTCAGGGAGTTGGCGCGGCTATGTATCAAGCGACCAATATGGCGTTGATCGTGGCTGTTTTTTCTAAGGAGCAGCGGGGCAGGGCGCTGGGGCTTATGAGCACCTTTGTAGCCGCCGGCTCTATAGCGGGTCCCGCATTGGGCGGTTTTATCGTTCAATGGCTCTCCTGGGAAAGCAACTTCTGGCTGCTGGCTGGCGTAGCCGTCGTTGTTGGCGTGCTTGCGGAGCGGAGCATCCCCCGGGATGCGGAAAGGGCAGAAGGCAAGCTGGATATCGGAGGGGCGATTTATTTTGCGGCTTGCTTGACCACGCTTATGATAGCCCTTGATTTGGGAGGACGTTCATCCTTCCTGTCGCTTCCCGTGCTGCTGCTAGCGGGGGTGTCCGTTCTTTCAGGAGCAGCACTCGCCGTGCGTCAGTGGTATTTCCGCAGGTTGAACGGCAGCGGCGGCGAAGCGAAGGTGCGGGATCATGCTGGCAACAGCCTTCTGCTGCTTGCCGACCGAAGGTTCACGTCGGGCATCACCATTACGGTTATTACCTACATGGCGGCATTTGCGGCTCAGCTGGCTCTGCCAGCGGTCCTTCGGCTAGGGGGGATGGAGCCCGCCTGGATTGGTCTGATCATGATCGGTTATCCGCTTGCCCTGGTTTTTGTTGCGCCGCTTAGCGGAGCAATCGCCGATCGAAGGGGACCGCTCGGAATTATGACATACGGCTTGCTGTTGATGGCGGCAACGCTGGTTGTGCTGGGCCTGACAACTCCTGAGCCGGGGACAGGCTTTATTTTGCTACCGATTGTGTTGCTGGGCTGCTCCATGGCAATGATTACCTCGCCAAACACAAGTCTTGTCATGGGATTGGCGCCAAAAGCAAATCTGGGCATGGCAAGCAGCCTGCTGGCGCTGTCCCGGAATATCGGGATGATGTTTGGCACGGCGGCAGGCGGCATTGTCATCGGCAGCAGCAGCGGGTTTGTCGGGTCGGACATGAGCTATCGCGCTGTGTTCCTTGCATGCTCGGGAGCTGTGGCGCTGGTCTGCATCTTGTCGGCTTATGTTTATCGTCGCGCGGACAAAGCAAAGAGGATGACGGAGGTTGGCTGGCCCCGGCGCTGATCCGGCGTTGATCTACATTTGAACCGCCTCTACCAGTATTTTAGCAATGATTGCGGAGGTTTACTTTGGTATACTTCGACAATCAGAGCTGAAGGAGGCTTTATAGTCTCGTGAAACGGATACGGGGTAGATTCGGTTTATTGGCTGCGGCTGCGGTTATGGCATGCAGCCTGTTTGCGCCGCGCGCTTGGGCTGAGCAAAAGGTTCCTTTTGAGGACATAGGGAGCAGCTATGCGCAAACTTCCATTATCCGTCTCTATCAAAAAAAAATAATGACAGGCACTTCCCTGACCGCATTTTCGCCCTCCAAATGGATGACAAGAGCGCAATTATTGACCTCCCTGAATCGGATGCTCAAGCTGGAGCCCCTGTTTAGCCCAATCTCTCCGTTTAGCGATGTTGCCCGCGACGCCTGGTATTACGGTTGGGTTCAAGCTTCTCTTCAACTGGAGCTGGCTAAGGGCACTTCTTCCACCACGTTTTCGCCGGAGAAGGCGGTTACACGCCAGGAGGCGGCGGTTATGCTGGTCAATGCTCTAAAACAAAACGATAGTGACGCTGACGCCAACGCCAGCACGATATTCGGGGACGGACAAGACATTGCGGAATGGGCCAAACCTGCGGTAGCCGCCGCTTACGAGCTAGGTCTTGTAAAAGGAGACGGGGCCGGGAATTTTCGGCCCGCCGATTCCATCACCCGGCAAGAGGCCGCGGTGCTTCTGGACCGCGTTTTGCAGAACGAGGCCTGGGCATCAGAGCTTGACCGTTCCCGCAAAGAGAGGATTGTGCTGGGCTGGAATTATGGTCAAACGACTGCACAATTTCAAGCTAATCTAGGGCAATCCAATGTTAATACGTTATCGCCCAGATGGTATTTTACCGATGGGAATGGTGCGATTGCGGATCAAACGGACCCAAGCCTGATCCTCTGGGCAAAAAGAAATGCCAAAAAGGTATGGGCGATGGTCGGGAATCACGCCGACCAGGACGCAACACATGAGATGTTATCCAATGCGGCGAGCCGGGAGCTTGCTGTCGAGTCCCTTACCGCGCTGGCGGTGAAGTACCGTTTGGACGGCCTTAACCTGGATTTTGAAAATGTAGCGCCGCAAGACCGGACGGCATTAACAACCTTTGTTGCTTCGCTTGCCAGGGGACTGCATGCCAATGGAATGGTGTTGTCGGTAGACGTATCTCCCGACCGGGATACGGATTGGACGGAGGCCTTTGATTATGCGGCTCTTGGCCGCCAGGCGGATTACATCGTGCTTATGGGCTATGACGAGCATTATGGCGGCAGCCCGATACCGGGTCCCAATGCCTCGCTCCCCTATGTGCAAAAGGGCTTGAACAAGCTGCTGCAATCGGTATCCGCTGACAAAATCATTCTGGCGTTGCCCTTCTACAACCGGGAATGGACGCCGGAGCAGCCGGGAGCGCTTCGCTCATCGCGGTTTATATCGCTTCAGGAGCAAAATGAGCTGATGATCCAGCATTCCGCAAAGCCGGTATGGGAAGCTGGATTAGGACAATACACAGCTAGCTACAAGGACGGTTCTGTGATGCGGAAGCTATGGCTGGAGGAAGGCCGATCCCTATCGGCCAAATACCAGCTGGCAATCGACAAGGGGCTGGCCGGGGTTGCTTATTGGTACATTGGCGGGGAAAGCCCCGATATATGGGCTAGCTTAAGGAATACTGAAACCTATGCGCAGTACTCATTCTCATCATAAGCCAGGTTTTTGCAAAGAATGCATGCTTCTGGCATAAACTCTGAATACCTTTTATCTATGAAAAAGGGTGTTTCCGCTTTGTCGCCGCCGACAATGGAAACACCCTTATCCATACACTGATATCAGCCCCAGTAAAGCCGCTTAATCGCCATCGAAATGGTTGACCAGTGCCAAGGCCTCTTCGTGATCCGGTTCGACCTCTAACAGTTTACGCGTATAGCTTAAGCCTTCTTCATCCATTCCCAGCTCAAAGCAGCAAATGGCCAGGCAATAATAAAGAGTGGACACAACGTCATCGGGGTCTTCCTGAATCGCAATTTCCAGAAACCGTTTGGATTCCTCGTACCTGTCCATTTCAAACAAGAGCAAACCTGCATCAAGCGCGATACCGTACTTTTGCTGCATGACATAAAACGATGACCACATGCGCTCTATGCCTTGAAGCAAATCCATTTTTTCTTCGTCATTGGCATCAACCAGCAGACTGGAAATGCGTTTGCTGCTTTGAGAGAACAGCTCCACGTCGAAGCCTCCCAGACGCCAAAAGCTTAGCAGCTCGGACAGGACCATACTCTCCAGATGTTTATCGACCCATTCCTTCAAGTTATAAAAATCGTCCGGGCCAAACCGCTCAACGAAACGGCGATAGGCCAAGCGGGTTTGAACATAGGTCATTGGCGAGTCAAGCTGTAGGATGCAGCCTACATTTATATTTTTGTAATGATGGGAGGGGAATAAGGAAAGGCCTCCGTTCATCTCCGCAACATGTCCTATAGCATGGTAATTGGCCGTTACCGAGAAGCTGCCGTGCAGAATCAATTCAGGCGGCTCCGCAAATTTAAAGCAGTCCAGCAAATGGTCGCCTTTGTCTGCTGTCAGGAGAAGATATCCGGCTTGTGACAGACCGTTCAACACATCCAGACAAGCCAGCGCCTTGACGGGAAACAAGATGTGTGAGTCCTCCAGCTGCTCCCGATAAAGGGCGATGGTATCCCGGTAAGGGTAGGTTTGCTGCTCGTATTCCGGTGCGAGCCGGTGAGTATAGCTCAAAGAAATTTGACGCAGCTGCTCGGAAGGCTTCAAAGCTTCGGAGCCTTCGGGAAGCTCGGCAAATACATCCGTTTCATATACGCGGCCTTCGCCTATATATAGCAGCTCCTGCGGAATACCGTCAAAAAAGTAATTGGCGACGATAATTAAAGGCTGCTTCAAATCGCCTCCGCTAATGATTTCGCCAGATACGGCCAGCTTCAGCTCGGTATCCTGAACGGCATCAAATCGGGCAAAGTCAAGAATGCCTTCGGTTATAAAAGATTGAAGAGCCGGATGTGTTTGCCAGGCCGTGACATTATTGATGGCCAGGTCTGTCATGATGTACTGAAAGGGCGGCAATGGAATGCCGGCGTATTGAATCAGACGGCACAGCTCCTGCAGCACATGAAGGGCGAAGCGGCCTGCTCCTGCCCCAAGCTCCACGATTCGTACGGTTTCCGAGCAATTGCTTTTGCCCGCCTGATCTTGCAGAAGTCCAAAAATCATCTCTGCATATGCCGTGCCAATCATAGGGTTACAGGTTATAAATTGCGGAACCTGGTCATTGTTCCAGGCTTTCAGGCCTTCTTCTTCGTAATATGCCCGGTTGATATCCCAGATCGGGGATTCGCTGTAGCGGTAACGCTGTTTTTTGGTAACTGCCATGTTTATGTATCCTGCTCTCTTTGAATGGTTAACTGCCTATCTATTTATTATGATCCTGTCTCTTATCTATCATAACCTTAAATGATGAAAGTGAAAGCAAAAAACAGAAGCCAACGAAGGCTCCTGTTCCGTTTGGAAAATAAAAAAACCTCTATCGGGGAGGCATACAAAATAAAGTTGTGTCCATAGACACAATGTGTTATGATGTAAAATGAATTTCATTTATTCAAAAATAGACGGTTTAATCGCATCTTATTTACAATCTAATCTTACCATGCTGCTTTATGTTTTGTCAAACTTTTTTTTTGACGCCGGGCGTGGCCCGTAGAGGCAAGCGGTCTTTTTGAGGTTTCTCAATGACCATTAAAGGAGTGGGCTGAAGAATGATCAACGCAGAGGACTGGAAGAAGGAAGAGGAAAGACTGAAGCGGGTGACGGAGAAGCTGGCATCGGATCTTGCGGAGCTGGAGCCGGAGGTTTCCGGTTTGAATGCGCAGGTCGTCGATTTTCGCAGGCAATTCTGGGATGAGGTCACGGTCAATACGAGCACGCATGAGGATTTTGAAGAAACCTTCTACAGCATCAGACAACAGGAAGCTTTGCTTTCGGAACGGGAGCGAAGTCATGCTCTGCGGGTGCGGCAGTGGAAAAGCATGAAACGGCTTCAGCAATCGCCCTATTTTGGCAGGATTGATTTCCGCGAGGCGGGGCTGGGAGAGACGGAACCGGAACAGGTCTACATTGGGGTGTCCTCCTTTCTTGATTCCGATGGCATGAATTTTCTTATCTATGACTGGAGAACTCCAATAGCCAGCATGTATTACGATTTTGAGCCGGGGCCGGCAGATTATGATACTCCCGGCGGTCATATAAATGGAATGATCGACCTCAAGCGGCAATACCAGATTGCAGGCGATCAATTGCAGAACGTTTTTGATACAAGTCTGACGATTGGCGATGAAATGCTGCAGCAAGTTCTTGGCAAAGGCTCCGATAACGTAATGAAAAGCATCGTGGCGACGATCCAAAAGGAGCAAAACGCCATTATTCGGGATGATCAAAGCCGAATGCTTATTGTGCAGGGTGTGGCGGGAAGCGGAAAAACGTCCGCTGCTCTGCAGCGGGTGGCGTACCTGCTGTATAAGCACCGCGAGCGGTTAAAGGCCGATCAAATTGTATTATTTTCGCCTAATCCGATGTTCAATAGTTATGTATCTACCGTTCTTCCCGAGCTTGGCGAAGAAAATATGCTGCAGATGACGTTCCAGGAATATCTGGATCATTGGCTTGGAGAAGCTTTTGCGGTAGAGGATTCCTTCGACCAAATGGAATATGTTCTGTCGCGCCGCAACGATCCCGATTATGAGGCCCGGTTGGCAGCCATCCAGTTCAAGGCCTCGGAGCGGTATTTGCATGCTCTTCAGCATTATGTGAAGGGACTCCAGCAAGAGGGCATGCGGTTTAACGCGATAATCTTTCGGGAGAGGGAGCTAATTTCGGCAGAAGCCATGCGTAATAAATTTTACAGCTATGATCCGGCGGTCAATTTGAGCAATCGCATTGCGATGCTGGAGGATTGGCTGCTGCGCGAGCTGTCTGCGCTGGAAGCTGCGGAGCTCGAGGAGCCTTGGGTGCGGGATGAGCTGGATTATCTCGACAAGGATCATTATGCGGCAGCTTATCGCAAGCTCCATAAGGAGGCGCGGGTTTTTACCTTTACGGAACAATACGAGGGGGCAAGCGATCAGGAGCGTGAATTGGACGAAGGGCAGTTTGATTATGGCGATCGCGAGGAAGAGCTGCTGCGCCGGATGGTGGTTAAGGAGCAGTTCAAGCCGCTTAGGAGAAGCGTCAAGAAAAAGCGGTTTGTTGATATGGCCGGCCTCTATCGGCAACTGTTCGAGGGGGCGGAGTCGTTTCAAAGAATGACCGGTGAAACCGAAGTGCCGCATGCTTACTGGTCAACGATATGCCGGCAAACCATCGCCATGCTGGATCGTGAAGAATTATTTTATGAGGATGCCACCCCGTACCTTTATGTAAAAGAGCTGGTTGAGGATACCCGGACAAACACGCAAATTCGCCATGTTTTTGTAGATGAAGGCCAGGATTATTCCATGTTTCAATATGCGTTTCTGAAAAAATTGTTCCCCCGGGCCAAAATGACGGTGCTGGGCGACTTCAGCCAAGCCATCTTTGTCCAATCCACAGAGCTGCATGGCGAGGCTTCGCCGCTTGTCGCATTATATGGGGAAGCGGAAACCAGGTGGTTTACGCTGCTGCGGGGATATCGGTCGACCCGGGAAATCGTGGAGTTTACGAAAAGCCTGCTGAGTCGCGCCAAGGATGTTGTGCCGTTTAACCGAAGCGGAAGTAAACCGCTGCTTTGCCGGAAAGCTACTAACGAAGACAGAGCGGCGGGCATCAGGGAGCATTTGGAAACTTTGCGAGCAGAGGGGCATCACTCCATCGGTATCATTACCAAAACGATGGCCGAGTGCGAAGAAGCGTTCCATTCCTTGATGAATGCGGGCTGCCAGGGATTAAAGCTTGTAACCAAAACTACGCCAACCTTCGAAAAAGGCGCGCTTGTGCTTCCCGCTTATTTGGCCAAAGGCGTGGAGTTTGACGCTGTCATTCTTTATGACGCTTCATCGGATACGTATGGCCGGGAAAGCGAACGCAAACTATTTTATACGGCGTGTACGCGGGCCATGCATAGGCTGACGCTTTATACGACGGGTGAGTGGAGTCCGTTTATGGAGACCGTGGATCGCTCTTTGTATGAAGAAGATTGTATGAAGAAGACGATCGGCTAGTAAGAAGCAAATTCAGCGGGCCGCAAGCGGATATGTAATAGCAGGCTGAATGTAAAGTGGTATTAAAATGTAAGGCAGAGTCCCTCGCTTAAGGCGATCGGGGCTCTTTTCTTATTTTTACCCACCCATCCGAGTTCGCTTTTTTTCGGCTTACTTGGGAGATTTTCAAGAAGCGCTTCTTAGGCTAGGGGGTTTGCTTTGTGAAGCACAATAAGGTAAGCTAAATATATTCAGAAGCGTTTAAATGTTTAAACCTTTAATTAGTATGAGGAGGCAATTGTAGCAATGGGAAAACAAGCAGTGGAGATTTTTCGGGAATGCCTGCCTATTCTTCAAACGTTGAGCGATGAGCATCGCCAGGATATTTTGCTTCTTCTATCTGAAAACGGAAGAATGACGGTAAACGAAATTACCGGTCGGCTCACGTTGTCGCGGCCTGCCGTGTCGCATCACTTGAAGCTGCTGAGGAATGCAGGAGTCGTAAACGTGGAGCAGGAAGGGACGCTGCGTTATTATCATTTAACCATGCAGGAATCCATATCATTACTTAGAAATTTGTTGACTGCTTTGGAGCAGGACTGTCTATAAGGAGCTTGTAAACAATCATTCATTCGGAGGTGTACGATATGAAAGAATGGACTGCCGCCCAAGTGGAAGAGATGCTGAAGGGGCATCGCGATCGTTTCGATACGGGTTATACACGGGATATTTCCTTTCGCATCGAACAATTGGATAAGCTGTATGAGGCTATCAAGCAGCATGAAGCCAGCATTATGGAGGCCTTATTTCGCGATCTCGGAAAAAACGAGTTTGAAGCCTATGCAACCGAGATCGGATATACTCTGCAGAGCATTCGTTACCTGCGTAAAAATGTGAAAAAGTGGGCAAAGCCGCGCAAGGTCAAAACACCATTTTACCATGCGTTCACGAAAAGCTACATCCATAAGGAGCCATATGGAACGGTGCTTATTGTCGGGCCGTTCAACTATCCGTTTCAATTGTTAATTGAACCGCTGATCGGAGCGATCGCCGCAGGCAACAGCGTAGTTCTGAAGCCATCGGAAAATACGCCCAATGTTGCGACAGCCGTTCGCAAGCTGATCGAGGAAACGTTCGAAGAAACGTATGTTACGGTTATAGAAGGAGAGAAGGAAACGACGTCCGCGCTTATTCATGCGCCGTTCGACTATATCTTTTTTACGGGAAGCGTGCCTGTCGGCAGAATTGTGATGGAGGCCGCAGCCAAAAATCTGGTCCCCGTCACGCTGGAGCTTGGTGGCAAAAGTCCGGTGATCGTAGATCAATCGGCCAATATTGCCGTTGCGGCCAAACGCATCATCTGGGGCAAGCTGCTTAACACAGGCCAAACCTGTATCGCTCCGGACTATGTGCTGGCGCATGAGTCCATTAAAGAGGATTTGATGAAGGAAATGAAAGCGGCGATTATCAGCTTCTATGGAGCCGACGCCAGCCAAAGCACCGATTACGGCCGCATCGTCAATCAGCGGCAATTCAACCGTCTGGCGTCCATTCTAGAGGGTGACCGGGCCAATATCCGTTATGGCGGGAAAGTTGACCGTTATAAGCTGTACATCGAACCAACGCTGCTTGAGACAGCCTCCTGGGAGGACGCCGCTATGCAGGACGAAATTTTTGGTCCTATTTTGCCCGTGTTGGGCTACAGCAGGCTTGAAGAGGCGATACGCACCATTAATGCTCGCCCGAAGCCGCTTGCGCTATATTTGTTCACCGAACAAGATAGTGTCGAAAAGGAAGTGCTGGAACGGGCATCCTTCGGCGGCGGCTGTATCAACGATACGATCATTCATGCGGCAAATCATAATCTGCCATTCGGCGGTGTGGGCAATGCGGGGATAGGCGCTTATCATGGCAAATACAGCTTTGACCTGTTCTCTCACGCCAAAAGCGTCATGGCCAAAAGCACGAAAGTGGACTTGACGGTGCTATTCCCGCCTTATGGCGACAAAGCGAAGCTTATTCGCAAAGTAATGAGATAACGGCATAGAATACGGCAAGTTGATCGCCGCAGTGAGTGTGACCGGGTACTCGGCTATCCCTGCGGCGGGTCATTTAGGGTTTTCTCTCTCAGTTGAGGTCAGCTTTTCATGAATTTTGTCCTCGTATTCGGCGAAGGCTCCGGTGGAGCTCCAGCCTCGTTCCGACATCAGCGTCTGGTAACGAAGCTTTTTGGCGGACAGCTCGCGTTCCAGCCCCTGGCGTTCACTATCGCTTTTGCAGGCGGCGATTAGATCGCCCAGCGTAAGCATGTCCTTGCGCAGCTGCATCTCCTCCGGCAGTACGCCTGCATTTTTCAGCAGCCGATAGCTGATCCGAAGCTCCTCGGGAACGCCTTCCAGCTCGTCAGGCGGAAGCGGCTTGCCTTTGCCGGGAAAATTCTGGAATTCCCCGCGCCTCTCCGCTTCCTTTATTCTTTCTTCTGCAATGAGACGAAAAATATCCATGTTTTCATCATCTCCCGGTTACTATATTAACATATACCTTCTCCCATCAGGCCTCCTTTCATTTAAGAGACAGGACCCATTTTCATCATCCATAAAATGGATTATTATTAATACAGATGCTAATGTTCGGCAAACGCCAGGGATTAAGCTGCAATTGTAATGAGCAATATAGAGGATGGAGAAAAAATAGGAGAGTGCTGCCATGATCATCGGTGTGCCCAAAGAAATTAAAAATAATGAATTTCGGGTTGGCATGACACCCGCCTCCGCCCATGCCTATTCCGTCCACGGACATCAGGTCTGGATTGAAAGCGGAGCGGGCGAAGGCAGCGGCTTTAGCGATGGGCAATATGTTGATGCCGGTGCGGTGATCGTGCAGGATGCGGCAAAGGCGTGGTCTGCGGAAATGGTCGTTAAGGTGAAGGAGCCTCTGCCGGAGGAATACGGTTATTTCTATGATGGATTGATCCTGTTTACGTATCTTCATCTCGCGCCTGAGCTAGAGCTGACCAAAGCGCTGCTTAAGCAGCGCGTATCCGCCGTAGCGTATGAAACTATTCAGTTGGACAACAAGTCGCTTCCGCTGCTAATGCCGATGAGCGAGGTCGCGGGCAGGATGTCGATCCAGATCGGCGCGCATTTCCTGGAAAAATCAGCGGGCGGAAAAGGCGTCCTATTGAGCGGAGTGCCTGGCGTCAGACCTGCAAAGGTTGCCATTGTGGGCGGCGGAATCGTGGGCACCAACGCAGCAAGAATGGCGATGGGTGCGGGGGCGGACGTAACGCTGCTGGATATTAGCGCGGATCGTTTGCGGGAGCTGGACGATCAATTTGGAGGCAGGCTGAAGACGCTGGCGAGCAATCCCCATAACTTGGCCCAAGCCGTCAGAGAAGCTGATTTGCTTGTCGGCGCTGTGCTTGTGCCCGGTGCGCGTGCGCCACGAATCGTGACAGCCGATATGGTCAAGGCCATGGAACCGGGTTCCGTTATCGTGGATGTGGCGATTGATCAAGGCGGCTCCATCGAAACGGTCGACCGCATTACAACCCATGCCAATCCCACCTACGAGCGATTCGGCATCATCCACTATTCCGTAGCCAACATGCCGGGCGCGGTTCCTCATACGTCCACGCTTGCCTTGACCAATGTAACGACGCCCTATGGGCTGATTCTTGCCGATCACGGGTTAAAAAAAGCCGTGTCGGGAAATTCGGCCTTATCCAGAGGACTGAATGTGGCGGGAGGCCATGTGACATGCCCGGCCATTGCCGAAGCGCATGGATTTCCAGCCGTAGCGGTAGAGGATGCCATCTGAGCTACTGGTGCTTGCGACGCCATTCATTAGCCTCGCGAAGCACCTCGCTTCCGCCCGACTCCATAAAGGTTTGCACGAAGTCTTCAAATTCCTCCAGTGGTTTTTCGCCCGTTATAAAAGAGATATATGCTTTATTTTTCAGCTTGATTAGTTGAGCGGCATTTTGAATGAGAGAGGGAGTAGAGACCTCCAGCGCATTGTAGATGCCGTTGGTGTCCAGCCCCAAAGTGGCAGCCCATTGCTCGCGCCGTTCCGTCTCAGGCAGTGGAACCGTCATGCCTATATTGGAGCCAATCCGGTTCTGATAGCTGAATATTTGATTGTAGGGAGGGAGCACGATCACATTGTTGCGAGAGCTGTCGGCCCATTCCCAGTGCTTGCCCTGCACCCCATAATGCATGGACGCGTATTCATCGGGATCCGGATTGGCGCTTACGTAATCCAGAACTTCAAGAATTTTGGCCAGCTTTCCAGGCTCCTTGGCGGCATTTGCCCCGATCGCGGTAAAGCTCATCAGCAAATCATAGGCTTTGGAGCCTCGCTTGCCCCCGGGCCCGGTGAAGGGATCGCCGAAGACGACTCTGGCCTGCGGATTTTTGGCAGTCAGCTCCTCGACGTTAAATGTAGCGGTTGACGGGCTTTCTTCTGCTGCGGACTGTCCATTGCTGTTCCAGGCCATATAATCCCCGTCTTGAATCCAATGGTAGTAGTTGCCCATGGAGGTCATGCCTATTCTGCCTTCGATGAAGGCGTGGGACAAATGCTTGTATCCGCCTTTGTTTTCCCCGGTAATAAACTCCGGATCAATGACGCCATCCTTGTACCATTTGCGCAGATAGCGCAAAGCCTCCTTCATCTCCGGCTCCAGCGCCCCGATTACAAGGCCCGTATCCTTTTCCGCAAAATAAAGCTGATCGGCAAATACAATTTGCCCAAACGCTCCGAACACAACGTTCATGCCTTCCATGGACAGGCCATAGGTATCCTTCACCCCGTTGCCGTCGGGATCGCCGTTGGCAAACGCATAAATAACCTCTTCGAATTGCTCCAGCGTTTCCGGCGTTTGCAGTCCCAGCTTCTCCAGCCAGTCCTGCCGGTAAACGACCGGTATGCGATAGATGTTTGTAGGATTAACGACGGGGATGCCGTAATAGGCTTCATCGATTGTACCATAGTCCAAGTAGGCGGGGGCATAGTCCTGAATCGCCTTCATGATGCCCGGAGCATGCTTCATAAGCAGATCCTTCGGAATTTCCGCCAGCAGCCCCTGGCGCTGATATTTCAAAAGGTCCTGGTGCCGTCTGACCCGGAACAAATCGGGAATTTCGCCCTGAGCCAGCTTTAGCTCCAGCAGCGCTTCGTACTTATTGTTCTCCAAATTCCATATATCCAGATCAACATTGAATTTGTCCTCGACATAAGTAACCATCTCCGCATCGCTCGGCACCGGCAAGTTTTGATACATCGTCCAGGTAATATGGTATGGCGGAGCTTCCGAAGCAGCGGAAGACTGCGAAGGGTTAGCGCTGAAGGAGGAGGGCGGACCCGTCTGAATTGCGCATCCGCTCAGAATGATAGTTAAGGCAAGAAACAGCCCGATTTTTTTGCCAATAAAAAGGTGTAAGTCCATCAAGCGGCATCCTTCCTTATCTTTGCTGTTTGAAAGGCGTAACGTTTCAAAATCATTCCTGCAGCTTGGAAGTCTGCGGGACGGGATACGTTTGTATCCATCTCTCAGGCTTCCAGAGCGCTTTGGCGCAGGTAGCTGCCTGGCGTGCAGCCGTAAGCCTCCTTGAACTTTTTAATAAAATAAGCGACCGTTGCGTAACCTACTTCTCCTGCCACCTGCTCGATTGTCATCGTATTGCTTTCAATAAGCTCCTTGGCCCGTTCCATGCGGCGGCTGGTGACGTATTCCGTATAGGTCACGCCTGCCTCTTCTTTAAAAAGCTTGCTCAAATATTTGGGGCTAATAAACGCTTTAGCAGCAACGGCATCCAAAGACAAATCCTGTGACAGATTGCCCAGAATATATTGTTTGGCTGCTTCGACGCTGGAGGTTGACCGGTCGTTGTTCCGTTTCTCCATCTTCTCCATATACGTTGTGATGGCTTCAACAAGCCAATCCCGAAAAGCGAAGATATCATGCTTTTTTTCGTATTGATGATAATAATCCGACGCGCCTCCTGCGGGCGGCTGATAACGAACGCTTTTTAAGCATTCGCTGAATACAAAAACGGTATTTGCCATAATGTAATGGCAATAGTCCGCTGAATAATTGCCTTCGCGCATATGAGAGACAAGTTGTTCAACTGCGGATAAGGTTTCATGAAGCTGGCGCGCATGCAGCTTTTCTCTAAGACGGATCAGCAGCGGCTGCGGAATTTCTTCAGTACTGTTCTCCCGGGACAGCAGCCCGATATCCTTGAGAATGGATGACTCAGGAAGGAAATAGCCATATTTCATAAGCGTGACGGCTTCCTTGTAGCTCTGGTGAACGTCCATAATGTCTGATACCGGGGAGCCCCAAGATAGTTGAAGCTGCATTTGAACGTGCTGCTGCCCCGTCGCCAAAACATAGCTGGACAAGTGCTCCAACAGCTCATTCTCATTCCGTTCGGCAAAAAGCAGCACAGCTATCTTTTTGTCCGGCAGCTCTTGGGCGATGATGCGGGCGTCCGGCAGGGACAAAGCCTCCAGATGGTTAATAATGCGGTACATCATGTATTGCAAATTACGGGAATCCAGCTTGGCTAAAGCCTCGCCGGAGTGCACGATCATGCAGCAATAGCTGGGGTACTCCCGGTCAATGCTTAGAAATTGCAGCTCCTCCGCCAATTTTTCGCGAGTGTAGCTATTGTTGAGCAGGTTCAGCACCACATTATGCCGAATGGCCGAGCTATTGGCCTGAAGCGTCTCCTCCAGGCTGCTTACTTTATCGTTAAGACGGGAAAAAGCGGAGTCAATAAGCCGAAATTCGTTGCCCGAGGGGTCGGTCATATGGCCGGCTAACCCTGTGATTTTTCCCGCCAGCCGTTTGATCGGGCGATAGGTGGCCCTGGCAAATATGGCGGACAACAGGCTGCCAATCGCAATTGCGGTGAATCCAATGCCAAGCACCAGCTTTTGCACAAAAATAGACTTTTGATAAAACACATGGGAGGGTATAGCGCTATAAAGCTTCCAATCCACGGAATTCAAGGCCTGATAGGAAACGAACTGCTGAACGCCGTTTATGGAATCGTTAAAGCTACCGGCTTTTTCCTTTGCCAGAATCGTCTTGAAGATGCTTGCGCTGTAAGCGGCGCTCATCGCCGATGCCTCTTGACCGTGATTATTGATGGGATTTCCGAAGGCGTCGAGTACAAACGTCCCTCTATAGCTGGAGGATAACTTATCCGCCAAGATGGCATTAATCGCGCTTTCCTTCACATCGATTGCAATAATAAGCTCACTGTTTGCGGCTGAAGCATGGTAAGGATAACCGTGTGCGTACGTTAGCAAAGCCTCGCCTTTTCTGCCGGACAAGCTGGAGAAGATATCCTGCGGCACTAGGCGGACCGGGGTCCAGAGACTATTTTGCTTACTGCTTCTCATACCGCCCGCCCAGTCTGCAAAATAGGGATAGCTGTTTCCTTGGTCAACGTTGAAGACAAGTCCATACAGGGATGAAATCATTCTGTTTTGGCCGGGACTATAGAGATGCACCGCATGAATGATATCGGAGTTGCCGGTTACCTTTGATTTGAGCACTTCTTGAAGCTCGAGCGCCTTGCTGGGGCTGTTGGCAAATGAAGCATCCGCAAACGCGCGGACATCCGCCGTTTTATTCAACGACAAATCCAGATAGATTTGCTTCACCCGCTGAAGCACCGATGTTTCAATGGTTTGGGCAGCATTGGCCAGCACAAGCCGATTTTTATTGCGCAGCTCTTCCTTATAGGCGCCGGAAAAATAAACATAAAAGGCCGAACAAAGAAGAAGCACGATGACAAGCACGATGGATATATAGGAAACAGCCAGGTTGGCGAATACCGAGCTCCATTTTTTCACGCCGCTTCTCTCCTGTCCTCAGATATCTATCTAACAGGATAAGACATTCCGATTAACTACGTTCCCTTAAAAGATTAAATGAATGTAAATGAAGTGCTGCTGGAGTAATGACCGTATAGGGAGTTTTTTTGGTATAATGGAATAAAAGAATGGAGCTGGCAGGTATGGAATTGCTTGATCCAAGAGTAGATTTTGTTTTTAAACGAATCTTTGGCAGTGAGAACAACAAGGATGTGCTGTTAGCATTTCTAAACCGGATATTTATGCAAGCAGGGGAAACGCCGCTGAATGAAATCATTTTAATGAATCCATATACGGACAAGGATGACCCGCTCGACAAGCAATCTATATTTGATGTTTACGCGAAGACGGCAGAGGGCAAGCTGATTGACATAGAAATGCAGCTTTTTAATAAATTCGATATCGAGAAGCGTATGTTGTTCTATTGGAGCAAGCGGTATGCAAGCCAACTGCAAAAGGGAGAAAAATACCAAGAGTTGAAGAAGTGTGTCACGATTAATATTTTGAACTATTCCTTTTTGCCAAATAATGAGTATCATAATGTATTCCATCTTCGAGAAGATCGGACAGGAATGATGCTAACAGACGATATAGAAGTGCATTTTCTGGAACTGCTCAAGCTGGACGATTGCATTCCTTTGCAAGGCGGATTAGAGAATTGGCTATTGTTTCTTAATGGTGTAGATACAACACATTGGGAGGTGCTGAAGATGAATGAACCGGGATTGGAAAAAGCGATGGATACGTTGCAATACTTGAGCCAGGATTCGGAGGCTCGCCGTTTGTATGAAGCCAGGCAGAAATATCTTCATGATGAGGCATCAATGCTCGAGGGAGCAAAGCAGGCTGGAATGCAGGCTGGAATTAAAGAGGTGGCCCGGAACATGCTTGCCCTGAATATAGATGTTGCCACAATAGCAAAAGCGACGGGTCTGACGGAGCAGGAAATTGATTCGTTGAAAAAATAGGATGACGGGGGCTGCCGAGTGCAAGCTCCTTTATTTTTTCACCTGTTTGCCATGTCTGAATGGCGGTTCTCGGGTGTAATTGTTGTCCCTCTATGCTACAATATTGGAATTGCAAGGATGTTCGTTCAGGGAGGCTTTTGATCACTCATGCTTATTATTGGGATTGCCGGAGGAACCGGCTCCGGCAAAACAACGGTAGCCCGATCCGTTATCGAACGGCTAGGCTCCGACAAGGTTACGTTTATTTCGCAGGATAATTATTATAAGGACAACCTTCATCTGACATTTCAAGAACGTGAAGCTATTAATTATGATCATCCGCTGGCATTTGACAATGATCTGCTGATTCAGCATTTGAACCAGCTTAAGAATGGTCAAACCTCTTACGCTCCGGTGTATGATTTTACGAAGCATGAGCGTTTTTCTGACCGGACGGTTGAGCTTGCGCCAAACAATATCATTATTATTGAAGGCTTGCATGTGTTATCCGACGAAAATCTTCGCGAGCATTTGAATATCAAGGTATTTGTTGATACGGACCCCGATGTGCGCATTCTGCGCCGCGTGCTTCGCGATATCGAGGAGCGTGGGCGGACTATCCGTTCCATTCATACGCAATACCTGACAACCGTTAAACCGATGCATGAGGCTTTTATTGAGCCATCAAAAAAATATGCGAACCTGATTATTCCCGAAGGCGGTCAAAACGAGGTTGGCATAGAGCTTTTATCGGTGCTGACAGCAAAATATTTGACGGGCGAGCAGCAGTGGACGAGTAACGGACGGTAATTCTACTATAAATCAGCTTATGCTGCACAAGCGCAATTAAAGGAGGTAGACGGCGAAAACCGGCTAATCTCCTTTTTTCGTAGAGTTTAGGCATTAATTTGACGGTAAATTGGCGAACATGTGTCTTGGTATGAATTTTCCAGCTTTTAAATAGCAAACAACTATCATATAATAGAGAATAGTTGATTCACACGGGCTGGCGTGAACCGGCAAACGGGTGTGATAAAGTTTACAGATTGGAAGCGGGGCACGCTCTGTCCGAGGTTTGACAGTGTTTGATCGGTAGCGCTTACATCCTTGCTTCAAATAAAAGTGTCAGGACGGTTAACATGATCAACAAACAAACCAAATCAGATGTTATTTTAATCGGTGCCGGAATCATGAGCGCAACGTTGGGGTCGCTGTTGAAGGAGCTGGCTCCAGACTGGAGTATTACCGTTTATGAAAAGCTTGGAAGCGCAGGGGAAGAAAGCTCCAATGAGTGGAACAATGCAGGCACTGGCCACGCTTCCTTATGCGAGCTTAATTACACCTCGGAAAAACCGGATGGCTCCATCGATATTAGCAAGGCCATCAAGGTAAACGAGGAATACCAGGTGTCCAAGCAGTTTTGGGCTTATTTGGTAAATAGCGGCTTGATTAATAATCCGCAAGATTTTATTAAGCCGTTGCCGCATATGAGCTTGATTCAAGGCGAGCAAAATGTGGCTTTTCTGAAAAAGAGGTTTGAGGCGCTCACCGCCAATCCGTTGTTTAAAGGCATGGAGTTTTCGGATGATCCGAGGCAATTGGCGGAATGGATTCCGCTTATTATGAAGGATCGGGCCGTTGGCGCTCCGATGGCAGCCACCCGCATTGAGTCGGGGACGGATGTCAATTTTGGTTCTTTGACGCGTATGCTGTTCCAATCTTTGAAGGAAAGAAATGTCGATATTCAATATAAAAGCAGTGTTGACCATATGAAACGTAATGCGGACGGCTCTTGGGAGCTGAAAATCCGAAATACGGAGAGCGGAGAGGTTCATCGTCATTCCTCCAAATTTGTATTTGTAGGCGGTGGCGGCGGAAGTCTGCATCTCCTGCAAAAATCCGGCATCCCAGAGGGCAAGGGGATCGGCGGTTTCCCGGTAAGCGGCATTTTTATGGTATGCCGGAAGCCGGAAATTGTGGAGCTTCATCAAGCCAAAGTATACGGCAAGGCGCCGGTTGGCGCTCCGCCAATGTCTGTTCCGCATTTGGATACCCGGTATATAGACAACAAAAAGCTGTTGTTTTTTGGACCGTTTGCCGGTTTTTCGCCAAAGTTTTTGAAATCCGGCTCCATGCTTGACCTCATTACCTCCGTCAAACCGGATAATCTGGTTACCATGCTTGCGGCAGGGGCCAAAAACATGTCGCTCACCAAATATTTGATTCAGCAAGTGCTGCAATCGAAGGAGCAACGCATGGAAGCGCTCAGGGAGTTTGTTCCGAATGCCAAAAGCGAGGATTGGGAGCTGGTGGTGGCGGGTCAGCGGGTGCAGGTTATCAAAAACACGCCAAACGCCAAAGGCGTTTTGCAGTTCGGCACTGAGGTTATTAACGCCGCAGACGGCTCTATCGCTGCTCTGCTTGGGGCCTCCCCGGGCGCGTCAACGGCGGTTTCCGTCATGCTTGAAGTCATTGAAAAATGCTTCCCGCAGCAGTTGAAGGCATGGGAACCCAAAATTAAAGAGATGGTGCCATCCTATGGCATCGCGCTGGCAAACAAGCCGGAACTGATAGAAGGCATTCATGCTTCGACTGCGCAAGCCTTGAAGCTGGATAACGAGCTTTTGCTCGTGAAGTAGTATACGCAACAAGCCCTGGCTCGTGATTGCAAATCACGCCAGGGCTTGTTTTTGCTGCATCTTGCTTTTTTTATTTCGCAGAGCGCAGAGCGTCAAACAGAGCCGCTGCTCTCAGGACGCGGATATTTGATAGCGTTTTTTAGCATTTTGCTCCGAATAGCTTCCGCAACGTCGATGTTTAGGTCGTGTGCCAGCGTTAGCGCATAGATCAGCACGTCCGCCAGCTCCTCCCGAATTTCTGTTTGCTTTGTTCGGACAGCCTCTTCGCCTGTTTTCCATTGAAACAGCTCCAGAAGCTCGCTTGCTTCCAGCGTTAACGACAACGCCAGGTCTTTGGGATTGTGATGCGGTCCCCAGTTTCTTTCATCGCGGAATGCGATTATTTCTTTTATAAGCTGATCCATTACGGTTCTCCTAACTAAATAAAGGGTTTGGCCATTCCATGTTTGTATTTCTACTATTATATCAATCTTTTTATAGATAAGGGATCAAAAAAACAGCCCGGCGTTTGATCCGCCAGGCCTGTTATGCTGCTGGTTACCAATCTGAGTCAGTCAATGAAACAGTTAATTGGGGCCGGGATCGTTAAAGAAGACGGAAATGCTGCCTGCGGCTTGCTTGCCAACTATTTTTAAACGAGATTTGCCTTCTGGCAGAGCAAGGGTATGACTGTTTTTGCCTTCTTCATCGGATAACACTTTAACCCCTTTGTCAGGTGTCACCAGCACAAGCTTGAATTGACCGGATGCAACAGCTATCTCGTAGGAAATATCAAGCTTTTCTTCTCCATTGGCTTCTAAGTAAAATGAAGGAAGTCACATCGCTGTGATAAATTGGAAGGCAGACTGCCCGCCCAGCTCTTATAATAAAAGGGAGGAGGGGCTTCCAGATGAACCTGACCATTGCGATTTGCGATGATGATAGACATGATGCCTCCAGGCTTGAGCAAATGCTTGAGGGTATTTTTTCGGCTATGGACGATATAGATTTGAAGATAGATATTTATGAGACAGGAGAAGGGCTTCTTCACGCCCTTGAAACGATTGCGTATCCTATTTTGTTTCTGGATATGGAAATGCCAGGCCGGGATGGCATTGGGGTAGCGGATATCATCCGGAAACGGGATAGGGATATGCTTATTCTTTTTGTGACCAGTCATAGCCATTACATGCAAAGGAGCTTCGAGGTAAGGCCATTCCGTTACCTGTTGAAGCCGGTTGATAAAGCCGTACTGGAAGCCGCGGCGGTTAAAGCGGTGGAGGAATTATTGCAGCGGAATAACTGGCTGGAATTTACCTTTAAGCAGACATCCTGGCAGCTTAAGAGCGGCGATATTATGTACGTTACGGTGGAACGAGGCAAAAAGCTGATCGTAGCAGTCAACAATGGCACTTGCATGTATTATGGAAAAATCGGAGAGCTGGAGGCCAAGCTGGCCCCTTACGGATTTTGCCGTATTCATACTGGCTACTTGGTTAACTGGCAATATGCCCGCAGTGTCGCCAAAGACAATGTGACGCTGGCAAACGGCGTTACGCTTCCCGTCAGCAGATCCAGAAGCGGAGAAGCGATTTTGAGCTATCATCGTTATTTGGAGAAGAGGTTATTAAAATAAATGGGAAACGCCATAAACCCAATGACGCTTTGGCTGCTGCCTATTCTGATCATCCTTGTTTATTTGCCTCAGGGAATTGCCTTCTGGCTGTTTTTCAGGCATTTTCTGTTTCTCCGCAGGAGGACAGGTGCTTTGATTGCCGCTTTGGCCCTGTTCTACCTGGCTAAATCTATCCTGATGGACAATCTGTCTCCCCTTTACAGTACGGGTATGCATCTGACGGCGTATTTCCTTATAACGATATCTTTTTTTTATGGAAGCATGCTGCAGAAACTATTTTTTACACTCTATTATACGACCGTGACCTTGGCCATCGAAATGATGGCGCTGTACGCAGGAGGCGGGCTTGTCCGCTTGGGGGTTTTGAGTGACGTTAGAGAGGGGGCGCTGTTGCAGGTATTGCCGTTTTTATTGGTACTGGGAGGAATCATTGCCGTAGTTGGAGTGCTTCGTTTATTTAAAGCAGGCAGTCCGATTTCCTTGCCTGGCAAGGATTGGGGCATTTTGACTCTGGTGCCTGCGGGCTCCCTATTTATTATGCTTGCGGGTTTGCCCGGACAAGGGAATTTGAGCGATATGCTGCAAATGAAGCTTTCGGGCAGTTTTGTGGCAGGCTGCGCCGCGATTTTGATCATAAATATAGCCGTTATGCTCCTGTACCAGCGGTTGATAACCAGACTCCAACTGGAGCAGAACAATCTGCTCCTCCAGCTTCAGATCAAGGAGTATGCGCGCAAGCTGGATGAAAATCGCAAAAGCGAACGACTTCAGCATGATCTGAAACATTTGGTAAGCGGATTAGACGCTTTCCTGAAAGGCAGGCAAAGGACGGGCAGCCCAAGCCCAGGAGGTTTTGGAGATGCTGCAAATGCAGGTAATTCGGAGGGGATTGGGACTGCCCGCATTACAGTAAGCGCCGGGATTGCCGAGTATACCAGTAATACCCGGAATACCGGGGATGATACGGCTGCTGAAAGCTACTTGTCGGAATTAATCGCGCGATACACGTCAGGCGGGGATGAGCAGCTTGGATTTATTTCTACGGGACAAACCGTCATCGACAGCATATGCAATGAAAAAATAGGAGAAGCCGCGCGTCATGGCATAGCTGTTGAGGCACATGCGGCGATTCCATCCGATTTGGGGCTGACTCATAAGGAAATCGAGCTTGCGCTGATTGTGGGTAATGCATTGGATAATGCCGTTGAAGGCGTATTGCGCCTTAGCCAGGATGAAAGGGTAAACGCCGGGGAGCCGCCGATTTTATTGGAATTGGCTTATCAGGATGGGCTTTTGTTCCTGTCGCTCAGCAATGCCGCTAGCTTGACGGAGCATAGTGGGCGGGACTCCTTCCTCTCCAGCAAACGAGGAGGAGAGCAACCCGGATTTGGATTGGATAGCATTCGCTACGGCGTGGAGCGTCTGCAAGGAAGTGTGGCTTTCCGATATGAGGACGGCAGGTTCAAGATGACGGCTGTATTGCCAATGGCTCCATAATTTCTGCAAGTTGCGCCTTCCCGCCGGGAAAGGCGCTTTTTTTCTGATAGGCTATATGAACCGAACAAAAGAAAGCTTTTGATTCTACTATTTTGCGACACAGGGGGAGAACTAGTAATGGGGCTGGATTTGATAATAAGCTCATTGGTTCAGTTGCTATTGTTTTCTGTTATTCCATTCGGATATTGGCTTTTGCTTGGGAGAAAGTCAAATCGCTCCTTTTTCCAATGGCTAGGGTTAAAAAAAACGGTCATTACAGGGAAGAGGCGATTTCTCTTCTGGTTTATTGGCAGCGTCATTGCTCTTTGTGTTCCTGGTTTTTTTATGACCGCATTTGTACTGGATGGAAACGGTTTGGCCAGCTCGCAATTTTATGGCGCGGGCATGTCCGCCCTGTTTTCTGCTTTTGTTTATTCCTTTATTCAGACGGGTTTGTCGGAGGAGGTGTTTTTTCGCGGCTTTTTAGGTAAAGTGTTGAGCCGCCGGGTTGGCTTTGCTTGGGGAAACGTTATTCAAGCCTCGTTGTTTGGTTTGCTTCATGCCGCGATGCTGGCAGGTACCGCAGGTGTGGTCAACGCGCTAGCCATAGCTGTATTGACGGGCTTTGCTGGCTGGTGCATGGGAGTTATGAATGAAAGGCTTAGCGGAGGCTCTATAGTGCCTAGCTGGCTCATGCATGGACTCGTTAATTTGCTCTCCTGCTTCTATATGATGTTTAGCTGAGGGAGATTAATTGCTCCATCCTTGATAAAAAAATCCGGGTTGTAATACTTTCGCCGTGTTCGGAGGCAGCGCCTCCTGATAAAGTGGGTTTAAGGCTATTGTCATCCTTCCTTCTTGACCCTAACCCATTAGGGTGGCAGCTTTCCTTAACACACAAGCAGGCTATCGCATTTCTTCCTTCTCTTACAAACTTGGTGTTTTTAGAGATGCGGCTCTCCTGCTTGTGCCTTACTTTCTCAACCTGAACAACAAGGGGGCGACTTGTTATGTCGAGTATTTATAATGAAATTTATTTGCGCAGAAGCCGGAAATGGATGATGGATTGGGGCGTTCATTACCTGCCCCGCACGTACCTGGCTTCCGCCATGAAAAATATAGAGGGTCTTGGTTTTACGTTTTCGAAATCTCTGATGGCAGTACTGGAAACGCAGTCGGTTGAAGCTTTTACGGCGTTTTACGCGGAGCTTGAGGGCCAGCTTAAAGAAATGGTGGGAGCGAAGCACTCCTACAAGCCAATGTACCCCGATTTTCCCAAGCAGGTTATGGATATGTCGGATGCCGAGCTGTATTTGGACGCCATGATACATTACTGCACGCTGGAGCTTCCTTTTGAAGTAGGCAGCCCAAAGACCAAAGCTCCCCAAACTGAAGCTTCCCAAAAGGCTGAATCTTCCCAAAAGCCGGGAGCCAAAACAGCCAAGCTGAACATGATTGAACTGGGCGATAAAACGGATTTTTTTAGCTCGATAAAAGATTTGATTGGATCTAAAAGCTCGATTTCGCCAACCGACAAGGAGCATCTGGCATTTATCATTGAAATGGAAGACGATGTGTCGGAGCTGCTGCCGCAAGAAATTCCGCTGAAAGAAAATGTAGGATTTGTTGTGGGACTTTTGATGAAGTTCGGAAAAGCTACGGGAGAAGAGATCGGAAAGTATTTCAAGACAGCGACCGATGTTTTGCGCCTGGCAACAGCATTGTCGGATGGAGATGTGAGCCTGGCGGGGAATACGGTCTATCGAAAATTTAAACGCAGCGAGCGCCGATTCATGTTGTCCCTGCTGGAGCAATGCGGAACTATCGTAGAGGATATGCTTCGTTATCGTGACCGCTGGATTCGTTTGGGAGAAATTCTGCATCCTTCGGAATACAGGAGCCGCTACCCGAAAAGCGCCAACGCTTTTGACATCCTCCGCAGCGGCCAAACCGTCGACACTTTTGGCGGACGGGTTGAGCAGGCTTTGCGTTGGCATAATCCCCGTCTGGCGGCAGAGCTTTTGGCAGAGCGTCCAGGCGAATTCGCCCGGCGTCTTGACCACCTGCTGCGAGTGCATGAGGAGCCCTACGAGGTCATTATTTTGTTTAGCGATCTGGCCGAAAAAGTGTCTACGCCTGTGCTGCTGCAGGTGATGGCTCACTTCGGCGGGCGTTTGTCGAGGAAAGCTTGGCGTACCTTTTTTCCGAAAGGCAATGTGGCCAAGGCTGTTGCAATCAAAAACGAGCTGCCTAATCTGGCTGCCGATGTATGCGACTCCGTCGTTTCTTTATGCCGTCAGGCTTTGCTCGATCGTTTCGCCAAGCTGCCATCGCTGGGAAAAGTGTACATCGACGAGCGTTTGAGGGAGCATAATGTGCCATTTGCTATGCGTTCTGCAAGCAAGTCGCTTCGCACCCTGTCTCGCGGCAGCCGGTTGGCTATGCCGGAAGGCAACACAATCCGGTTTTTTCTGTGGTGGAAGGAAGGTTTGGCCAACGGTGTGTATACGGGCCGGGTTGATATTGATTTGTCTGCAGTAATGTATAACAGCAAATGGGAGTATATGGAGCATATCTCCTATACCAATTTGCGTTCCGCTAAATATAAAGCCGCCCATAGCGGCGATATCGTGACGGCCCCCAATGGCGCATGCGAATTTATCGACATCGATATTCCTTCTGTGTTGCAATACGGCGGCCGGTACGTAGTGGCATCGCTTAATTCCTTTACCAGCCATCCCTTCTGCGACTTGCCAGAATGTTATGCGGGATGGATGATGCGGAGACGCCCGGCTTCCGGAGAGATTTTTGAGCCAGCTACCGTGGTGGATAAAATTGATTTGGCAGCAGACACCCAAATTTCCATTCCCGTCATTCTGGATCTCCAGAAGCGGCAAATGATCTGGTGCGATTTGGCGCTCAAGCGCCATCCGGGCTACTACAATAATGTGGAGGGCAACCAGTCCGGGCTGGCGGCCATCGGCCGCGCCATGACCTCCATCATTAAACCTAATCTGTATGATCTGTTCCTGCTGCATGCCGAGGCTAGAGGCGAGCTGGTTTCTACGGCGGCGGAAGCCGAAACAACATTCGGATTGGATGAAGGCATTACTCCATTTCATACAACCACCATTATGGCAGAGTACATTGCTTAGCAATGTACTCTTTTTTTTGAACAAAACCAGACAATTCAATGTTAACGCTCACAATGATAGAGAGAATATTTAAATGTTTAGAACATGTACAGAGCTCATTTGTATAATTAGTTCATACGGCCTGAGGCGATATAGGTCTAGGGACTGATTACAGGAGGGCTGAACATGAAAAAAGGTAGAAAAAAGATATTGAATATGTGTTTAATTGTTGCGATGCTTCTAACCTTGCTGCCTGGAACAGGCACAATTGAAGCTGCCGGCGGGCTGGTGGTTACGCAAGTAAATGATGCAAACGCGCTCGTCAATAAAATAGTGGGCAGCGGCATTACAGCCAGCAACTTGAAAATAACCGGCGCAGCCGCTGCATTTGGAACCTTCACGGGAGGAAGGGACATCATCGGCTTTGAGGACGGTATTATTCTGAGTACCGGAAAAGCGGTGGATGTTGTTGGGCCTAATAAAAAGAGCAATACGAGCACAACGAATAATACAGCAGGCGATGCCGACTTAACTCAGGCCATTAATGGAACGACGTTTGATGCGGCTGTTTTGGAATTTGATTTTGTGCCGGCTTCGGATACTCTTTCCTTTCAATACGTGTTTTCGTCCGAGGAATACAATGAATATGCCAATTCTCAATATAATGATACCTTTGCATTTTTTGTGAATGGAGTTAATGCGGCGATCGTTCCTGGTTCCGCACCACCTATTCCTGTATCCATTAATACAGTGAATGGCGGAAATCCTTATGGAACAAACGCTCAAAACAGCGTTTATTTTGTGAATAATGAACTTTCATCACGAGGGACTAACGCAATAAATACGGAAATGGACGGTTTGACCGTCGTTATGTCTGTTTCCATTAAAGTAAATGCTGGCGTAGTCAATCATATTAAATTGGCCATCGCAGATGGTTCTGATGCTACATATGATTCCAATGTCTTCATCAAGGCTGGAAGCTTGAATGACCGCGAAGCCCGGCCAGGCCGAATGGAAATTAACACAAGAGCCAGCTATGATGTACGGATTGACCGGGCTGTTGGCAGCGACGGAACGGCAACCGTCGGCTGGACGGCAAAGGATGAGGACGGAAAAATAGCAAGTCCCGGTATCGGCGCCGGCACTCTTACCTTTGCGGATGGCGAGACTTACAAAATCATTACCGTTCCGGCAAATACGGTGACGGTTGAACTGAGCAGCCCAACAGGAGGAGCAACGATTGGTACAGGACATAACTCACAGAAGCTGAGCGATATCCCCGATACCGACAAAATACCTCCCTCCAGTCCAACCATAAATGTAACGGCTCCTACTCCTCCGACCAGCGCAGTGGCGACAATTACGGCAGAGCCTCTTGCAACGGTAGAGTACAAGCTGGGCAGCGGTGACTGGCAGTCGTATACGGGACCTATTACCATTAGCGAAAATACAACTATTTCTGCGAGGGCAATAAATCCAAAAGGTCTGATCAGCGAAGTAAGCAGCTATGTGGTTGATATGATAATCAGCCGCTCGCCGCAGGCTTCCGATCTCTCAGCGAATGCAACGACGGGAACGGTGACCGTTCAGAACGTGCCCCCGGGGGCTACGATTGAGGTTTATGACGAAAATGATGAAATAATAGGTACTGCAGTCAATACGGGAGGAACGGATGGGCTTGTCGAGGTTTCGATCCCTGGCGGTCTTGGTGACAAACAGCCTATTAAGGTTGTTCAAACAGAAGTCGGCAAGCCTGCGAGCCAGCCGGTTAACCTGACGGCTAACTATGACCCTTCGACGGCCCCTTCGGTTGAAGATATTGCGGCAAATGCGACAACAGGTGTTGTTACTTTGAAGAACGTCCCGGTCAGCGTAACTGTCAGCGTATATGGCCAAGTTGGCCATGACTATGTTCTACTGACATCCGGCACGAATACGGAAGGCCTTGAGCCATTTCAATTGGCGGTTCCCGGAGGCCTTGCGCCGGGTCAACTGCTTCAAGTCTCGCTGACTGAACCAAACAAAGCAGAAAGTCCTTTTACCGATGTAACGGCGGTATATGATTCTACTGAACCGCTTCAATCGGAGCAAACCTTCGCAAGCGCAACAACAGGAGCGTTAACGGTAAAAGACGTTCCGGCGGGGGCTGCTGTTTCCGTCTATAACGGAACAGGGGGCTTAATTGGATCAGGCTCCAATACGGGAGAGAGTACGGATATCCTGGTTATTCCCGTGGATGGCGGTCTGGAAGAGAATCAGACCATTTATGTGAGCATAACCGAGGTGAAAAAAGCAGAAAGCGACACGATCCCGGTCAAAGCGGCCAAGGAGATATCCCAGACGCTGGATCCGGCCAACATTGTCGCTAATGCAACGGCGAATGAAGTCATTTTGACCCATATTCCTCTGGGCGCTGTCATTAAAGTGTTGAACAAGCAGTCTGAAATTATTGGTTCTGCCGTTCATAGCGATCCCGCGACGGGTACCGTAAAGGTGACGATTCCAGGTGGTCTTGAGCATCAGCAGGAGGTTTTTATTTCCATTACGGAAGACAGGAAGCTGGAGAGCGGGACGGTATCCGTCATCGCCAGTAAAGAAACAACGGCAGCGCCCGCTGAAGGAAACGTTCTTGTCAACGCTACGACTGATGTAGTGACGGTTCGGCAAGTGCCAGCCGGTGCGACAGTTTATGTCTACGATTTCACGGGTAAGCTGATTGGCCAAAAAACCAGTAGCGGAAGCATTGCGGGCGAGGTCGAAGTTTCCATTGCCTCGGGCCTGTCTGCTGGCGAACAAGTGAAAATTACAATAACGGAAAAAGATAAGCTGGAAAGCCCGGGGATTATTGTACGGGCAGTCAAGGACCCTTCGGCTGCACCATCGCGTAATGATGTGCTTGCCAATGCAACGAACGATACCGTAATTGTGCGTAATGTAACTCCTGGCGCGGTCGTTAACGTATTTGATGCCGATACGGACGAGCTCATCGGAACGGCCAGCAACGAAGGCGTTTTATCGGGAGAGGTTTGCGTAGCGGTTGAGGTTGTTTTGAGGAATGGACAAGAACTGCGTGTTACTGTAACCGAGCCCAAAAAAGCGGAGAGCGACCCGGTTAAAGCTACTGCCGTCCGGGAGCCGTCCTATGCTCCGGATGAAGGAACTATTTTGGCGGATGCAACAACAAAAAAGGTTGCCGTGAAGCAAGTGCCAGCCGGCGCAGTAGTCCATGTATATGACGATCAGGATGTGCTGATTGGCACAGCCGTCAATAACGCGGGTTCCACTGCAACGGTAACCGTATCCATTGAAGGCGAGTTGAATGATAAACAAGCCGTTAAGGTGACCCTGACCGAGGTGCGGAAGCAGGAAAGCCAGCCTTCTTCGGCAACGGCTCTGAAGCAGCCTACTGCCGCTGCAGAAGTATCGGATGTTGTGGCTAACGCGACAACAGATGAAGTAACGGTTCAACGGGTTCCTGCGGGTGCAACTGTACGAGTATACACAGCCGGAGGCGAGCTTATCGGCACGGGGAATAATGATGGCGAGGAAATGGCTTCCGTTATCGTTGCAGCCGATGTTGATCTGCTGGACGGGCAGTCCATTCAGGTGACCATCTCTGAATTCCGCAAACGCGAAAGCGCGGCTGTCACAGCAGTGGCTTTGCTGGAGCCATCTGCCGCTCCTGTTATGGAAGGAGCATCGGCTGATGTAAATACACGGACAATAAAAGTTCCATCGGTTCCGCCTAAGGCAACCTTAACCGCATATGACGAAAAAGGACAAATCATTGGCCGTGCTGTCAATGAAAGCGATACTGCAGGTACTGTGGAATGGATGATAGAAGCAGAACTGGAGCATGAGCAGCCGCTGAGGCTGACCATTACGGAAAAAGGACGTGCAGAAAGCGTAGCGGTTGTCGTGCAAGCGTTAAAATCGGATGACGATGCCGTCAATGATGCAGCCAAGCTGCTCAAAATCGGCTTCTCCGAAGGAGATACATGGGAAAGCGTAACAGCGCCGCTGTTCTTGCTTACAGCGGGTCACTATGGAACCAAGATTAGCTGGACTTCCAGCAAACCTTCCGTCATCGAATTGAACGAACCGACGAACCACGAAATCATCAGCGTTATTCATCGGCAGGCCAGGGATACCAGCGTTGTGCTGACAGCTTCCGTTTCCAAAAACGGCAAGCAGGCCATACGGACCTTCTTGCTGATTGTTAAAGCAAGCGGATCGCAAAAAGAAGAAAATACGGATTACATTCGTAACGTAAAGGTGTCGGATGGAAACGATACAGTAGCAACCTTGCCTATCCGCAGAATTGAAGTAACGGATAACAAAGGCGGCAAATCCAATATCGACAAAGTAATCTTTACACAGACTAAAGCTGAGGAATTGACTGGCGCTGCAGGCAGCGGTGCTCAGGAGGTCAATGTTCTCATTGACGAGCTGCCGGGCGATGCCCCTGAAGAAATTGCCGTCGAGGTGCCTGCCGGAGCGGTTGCGGCAATAGCCGATGGGGGATTGAAGCTGAACGTTCAGACGGAATATGCCGTTTTGACACTGGATGCGGCTCAGATTGAAGCTATGAAACAAAACTATCTGGACCTGTTCTTCCGCCTGGTGCCGATTAAGCAGGAGGCCGCTAAGCTGGAAGTGAAAAAAGAGATTCCATCCGCATATGATTCCATGCAGGTATCGGTGCTTGGGAATCCTCTGGAAATTGATACGAATTATAGCGGCTATTCCACAGATTTATTTATTCCTTTTAGCAAAAGCGGAATCGATATTGCCAGTGTAAACCTGAGCCGGTTGCGCGTGCATATCATTCACAGCGATGGCGAGAAGGAAATGCAGCAAGGCACAATCGTATTCAACGCTCAAAATGAACCAATCGGGATCAGAATACAAATTGATAAATTCAGTACGTTTTCAATTGTAGAGCTGCAAAACTATCCGTATACACCGGCAACCAACATTGGCGGCTCCACCATTAAAGCAAATCTGGGGGCCGAAAATGACTCTGACCCTACAACGGCACTGGATGTCGAAGTGAAACGCTCCATAAGCCCGGACGGCAGCAGATTCGACAGCATTGTCATTGCTCCTGGCCAGGTTAAAGATGTTATTGCCGAGGTGCGGGACAAGGGTCAAAATGGCATTAAAATCGTTATTCCCGACAAAAACAATGAGGTTCGCTCTACAGAAGTAACATTTGAAGCAGGCGCTCCATCCTTATTTGCAAACGAGGGCATTGCCATCACGGTTGAAACCAGCCAGGGAACGGTAGTGATTCCGGCCAAATCTTTGGTGGACATCAGCGGTGCAGCTACGATTACAATTGATGCAATCGGGTCATCCGCCAACTGGAAGCCTTCCGCCGAAACGATTAATAAGGTGGAAGCGGCAATAGGCAGCCTGAAGGCCCCGGCTATTGTTGGCGCACCCGTACAAATCGGAGGTTCGCTCTCCGGCCGGGCAGTCACTGTATCGCTGCCTGTAAAGGGAATTGAAGCATCGGGCGAAAAGGGGAATATCGGCAGCCAGCTTGCTCTTTACATCGAAAAGGCGGATGGAACAAGCAAGCTGGTAAAAGGCACAGTAGTGAAGCTGGCCGATGGTTCGTTAAAGGTAAGCGCAGAAGCTGAAGTGGGAGACAAGCTTGCGGTATTGCAATGGAGCAATCAGGATCTGGAGGCTTTCTGGGATTCCATCGCTCCATTCCATGGGAAATATATGAATGGTTATCCCGATGGCGCCTTTAAGCCTGAACGGGGCATTAGCCGGGCGCAGCTCGCTGCAGCAATGGTTCGCGGACTTGGACTGGAGTCTGAGGTTATCGAGAGCCTGGCAACGGGATTTGATGATGTTGCCGCAACTCATTGGGCAGCAGGCTATATCGGCGTTGCGGTGGATTTGGGATTAATGACGGGTTATCCCGATGGCGAATTTAAACCGGAACGCATCATTTCACGCGCGGAGATGGCTTTATTTTCCGCTCGTTATGAGAAGCTGAGCTTTACCGAGCACAAGGGCGCTGTTTCGGCTATAAGCGATGTAGGCAGCCATTGGGGAGCCAGTGCCATTGATGCAATTGCGGCATCAGGCATCATGACGGGATATGAGGACGGCACATTTGCTCCGAATCGCGATTTGAAGCGGTCTGAGGCCGTTGTCATTATTAACCGTTTATTGAGGCGCGGACCGTTGTACAAGCTGGAATCGCCTGCATGGTCTGACGTATCGGAATCGCATTGGGCCTACCATGATATCGCAGAAGCGAGCCTGGACCATCATTATGACTTGATCAACGAAAGAGAAGAGTGGAAATCCAATTAATGGCCTGGCACAGGCGCGGAGCAAGTCGTTTATGACGACAGGCCCCGCGCCTTTTTTCTGTCGGTCAGGGCCGAACGGCTGACACGGCGTAATAGACGGGTAAATGCCCGGCAAACAGCCAATCCTTGCTGACTGTATAACTCACATCAGTAAAGCCGATTTGCTCAAGCTTCTTTTTTAGCGGGCCAAATGACAGAAACCGGTATCCTCTTGTCGTGGGGGGCGGCAGGCTGCCCTTCTGTTTCCAAATGCTTAGAAGGCGTTGGGCTTGTCCGCGCCATTGCTTGCGGGCGATCCAGTAGTCCGGCAAATAGCCTGGACCATGAACGATCAGAAACAAGCGGCCTCCGGGTTCGAGCAGACGGAACATCTCTTGAAGGGCAACGGAAACGTCCAGGTATTGCAAGGCGGTTCTGCACGCAATAAAATCCAGAGCTTGATCCTGGAGCGGAACCCGATGCGCATCGCCTTTTTGGATAATCACCTGACTGTTGTCACGATCTGTTGCGGCCAGCGTGCGGTGGAGAAGCGACAAATAATAGTCATTATGATCAAAGCCGTATACAGTCGCCGCCGGACAACGCCGCAATATGGAGTGAATTGTAGCGCCGGGCCCGCAGCATAAATCAAGTATACGCTCTCGGTTTTCTGCTTCCGCAAGCAATTGGTTATCCAGCTCGTCCGATGCGTATTGCTGCCGGTAATATTCGTAGCAGACATATCCAAAGCTGCGATCGATAGATAATTGGGGGGACAGGGCTCCAGCGTCTGCCAACAGGCGAACAAGCTCTTGAGCGGGCTCTTCCATGCCGTAGCGGTGTATTAAACCGGCATCCCGACAGAAGAAATAAGCTGCGGCTGACAGAAGGGATTTATCGAGAAGAATTTGGTAGTGGCAATTGGCTTGATTCATAGCGTAACTCGTTTCGGCTGCTCGGGGTGCTGAAGGAAAGGGTAGCTTTCGACAATGGAACGGCCCTTAAACTGCTTTAGCAGCCGCGCCAGCTTGTGCTGTGAGGATTGCAGGCCATAATAGCGCCGGGTGTACTGGTACCCGGTAAGGTGGGCTTGTCTGGGCTGGCCGGGGTCCAGATCATAGGGATGAATATAGAAAACAAACGGTTTGCCGGAGGAAAGCCAGGCTTGAATGCCATACTGGTAGATAGAGTAGGGATACAGGCGGAAAAATCCTCCTCCTCCCCAAGGCAGCTTTGCGCGGCCAATACCAAGCACAGGCATCGACAGCTCCCATAGCTGTTTAGAAACAGGAAATAAAGGATGTTCGACAGAGGTGTAAAGTCTGGAGTACATGTCATGGTAGGTGGAGGGCACGATGCTTGAATCGTAATAAAAGCCTTCTTCCTCTAAAATTTGCAGCCCCCAGTCGGTAATCGAAAAGCAGGGGGCCCGATAACCCCGGATTCGAGCTCCGATGATATCCTCAAGCACTTCCTTGGAGGCTCTTATATCCTGTCTGAATTGACTGGGAGAGAGCGTATAGACAAGCTCGTGAGCGTAGCCGTGTGAAGCAATTTCATGACCCATTTCATAGATAAGGCGAATAAGGCGAGGTCTTTTTCTGGCAATCCAGCCTAATGTAAAAAAGGTTCCTGTACACCGATAAAGCGCCAGAAGCTCGAGCAGCCGGTGAACGATAGCCTCCAGCCGAAGCTCGTAGTCATTCCAGCTCCTCATCTTAATATGCCTGCCGTCCGTAAACCAATCCTCAAGGTCGACTGTAAAGATAATTTCTGGCTTCAAAATAACTCTCCTCTCGAAGGTATTTAAAAACCTGGGAAATTAAACCTTTCACAATCCAAAAAGTAAAATGTTTACAATTTTAGTTTAAGGCTTGTAGAGTTTGGTGTCTATCCTTTTTTAGGGTATAATAGCTCCAAAATATAGGAGGGTGGAAATGGCGGATATGAAACAACAGGATAGCGGTGTTGGTTGGAATTGGAGCAATACGTACGGCAAGCTGCCTTCCTTTTTATATACCCGAATGGAGCCTGCGGCCGTCTCGAAACCCGCGCTTGCCGTGTTGAATGCTCCGCTTGCTGCTTCCATGGGGCTGGATGCATCGAAGCTTGGCAATGCAGACGGAATTGCGGAGCTGGCAGGCAATGCCGTGCCGGAAGGGGCGGACCCTCTGGCGCAAGCCTACGCGGGCCATCAATTCGGCTATTTCAATCGGCTGGGCGACGGTCGGACGCTGCTTCTTGGCGAGCATGTAACACCTGACGGACGGCGGCTTGACATTCAGCTCAAAGGATCCGGAAGAACACCATATTCGCGCGGCGGTGACGGCAGGGCAGCGCTGGGGCCGATGCTGCGGGAGTACATCATAAGCGAAGCGATGCACGGGCTGGGCATTCCGACAACCCGCAGCTTGGCCGTAGCAACGACGGGTCAGGAAATTGTGCGCGAGTCGTATCTTCCTGGGGCCGTGCTGACGCGAATCGCTGCCAGCCATATTCGGGTCGGGACGTTTCAATATGCGGCTCAGTGGGGGAAAACGGAGGATGTTGCGGAGCTTGCGGTTTATACGCTGCATCGGCATTATCCCAATGCCGGCACGGACGGCAGCCCTGCGCTATTGCTCCTGAGGGAAACCATAGCTCGTCAGGCGGAGTTGATTGCGGGCTGGATGCTGGTCGGGTTTGTTCACGGCGTCATGAATACCGACAATATGGCCATTAGCGGCGAAACGATTGATTACGGTCCTTGCGCTTTTCTGGATACGTACAACCCCGATACGGTTTTCAGCTCCATTGACAGCGAAGGGCGGTATGCCTATCGCAACCAGCCGTCTATCGCGGCCTGGAACCTGGCAAGATTTGCCGAGACGCTTATACCGCTGCTGGATAACGATCGGGAGACTGCTATCGAGATCGCCCAAGCGGAAATAGGACGATTTGAAGAGCAGCATCAGCAGCATTGGCTTCGCGGGATGCGCGCCAAGCTTGGGTTGTTCGGCTCGGAAGCGGGGGATGCTGAACTGGCCGGCAGGCTGCTCGATCTGATGAGCGAGCACAAAGCGGATTATACAGATACCTTTCGGTTGCTGACGCTGGGCAGGCCTGAGCAAACAGCTCTATCCGGTTCCCCTGGTTTTGCCTCCTGGCTGGAGGGATGGAGCTCTCGCAAGGAACGGCAGGAGCAGTCGGCGGAAGACAGCTTCGAGCTGATGAAGCAAAACAATCCTGCCGTTATTCCTCGCAACCATCGTGTCGAGGAAGCGCTGGTGGCAGCCGAGGAAAATGGCGACTATAGCGTGATGGAGCGGCTTCTGGCGGTGCTTGCCGAGCCTTTTGCCTACACAGAGGAGCAGGAGGCATACGGTCCGCCGTCGGACGGCGCTTGCGGCAGATATGTGACGTATTGCGGTACCTGATCATTTTTAACCTTAGACATGGGAGAGATGTGTGCATGGGGGAGATTTATTATAGCAGTGAAAAGAAACAGAGCGCAAAGGATATAGCGGAGGTATTCAAGAAGTCGGGAATCAAAAGGCCTGCGGACGATCTTGACCGGATTCAGCGGATGGCTGAAAATGCCGACTTTCTTATTACCGCCTGGAGCGGTGATAAAATGGTGGGAGTGGCCAGAGGCATAACGGATTATTCGTATTGCTGCTATCTCTCCGACTTGGCGGTAGACCTGGACTATCAAAAGCATGGAATCGGCACTGAATTGGTTCGCAGGGTGCAAGAAACGATTGGGCCTCAATGCTCGCTCGTCCTGCTGTCGGCTCCTGGAGCCGTTGATTATTACCCGAAGCTGGGTTTTGTAAAAAATGACCGTGCTTTTGTCATTGCTCGCGAGAGCTAGATAACCGTAGATACCTTTTGATTGCTTCAACGTCGGCGGAGTAGATGACCATGTTCCCGAAGGGACCGTCCTGCTCCCCGATTGGCGAGGCGAACTTGCTATAGAGCCGGTTGAGATAGGCATTGTCCGACTGAGCTTCGAATCGCAGCTTGTTAACCTGTGGAGCATCTGTCAAAATAATTCGTACAAATTCCCGCAGGCCCGTATAAAAAACGCGGCTTTGCCGATACCCCGGGCTTAAAATGGTGGTGGGAATAAACGCGGTTGTCCCGTTTTCGTCAAATTGCTGTTCCTCATCAACGGTCATATAGTGGCCTGCCCCCACAATTTGCTCCGTGTCGTTTAGGACAAGAACAATCCGCGCCTCCTGCATATAGCCGATCAGATGTGCTATGGCATCTCCTAGTTTATAGGAGGCATGAAATTGCTTGCGATGCTGGATAAAATACTGGCAATAAGCTGCATAATCCTCATTGGCCGCGCAAAGCCTGAATGATACCGTCACTTCGTCATGCCTCCATTTCGATGTTCATTTTTGCTCAGCCTGTCGGCATAGGCTTTCCAATCCGCCGCGTTTCCGTGATATTCCTCGATTCGCCCCTGAGGCGTTTCCCAGGTGGCCTTCTTTTCCCCCAGTTTGCTGCATAAGCGATGAAGACCCAGCTTTGAAGGAACCCAGAAATGAAAGTGCCGGATTTCCTCGGCTTGCTCCTCCACCTGCTCCATAAGGCCTTGAAGCGCTGCTCCCAGTAGAGCGCCTCCCCGATGAGCTTCCGACAAATGAATAATTTGAAGCTGGGCGACATGGGTGTCCTCATAGTTCTTTTCTCCCGTGCCGCGAATATAGCCAAAGGCTCCCACTGCCTCATCCTGATCGTTGAAGCATAGGAAGGCGGAGCCAACCAGCAAAGGACTCGTCAAAAACTGAAAGGCCATGGAAAAGGAGTAGGGGAGATTCAGATCCGAATAGTGGCTAAGCAAGTAATTCGTGTAGACCTGCCCATAAAACTCTGTTTTGCACTCCTGAACATAATAACTCATTCTGCACCCGCCATTTTCCAAAAAAAATAGGCACCCCTGTGTCCTGCCAAACACGGCTAGTGCCTTGTTGCAATATTACAGCCTTATTTTGCTGGGGCTGTTCTGATTTGCTCGCTTGCCGCCAGCTTTTGCAGAATGCTGATTTTTTGGAGTTTGCCTCCGTTTTTAATTTTTTTGTCAAGGGTCGGTGGTACTGGGAACATGTTGTCGCCTCCCTTCTTTTCTTTTGATCTCATTATATATCAGAATTTGCAGAAAAAAAGTAATCGCGATTACAAAATCTATGATTTTTTTTACAGTATTTTCGAGATTAACAGACAGGGGAGGACAGTTAGTTCAGGATGAGATAAAATGGGGTGGAGAAGGGGGATGCCGGCATGCAGCCATTTACGCAAAGAGTCATTGAAGTGATAAAAAATATACCAGAGGGATACGTCATGACATACGGCCAAGTAGCCGGCATGGCAGGAAGCCCGCGCGCGGCTAGACAGGTGGTGCGCATTCTTCATTCTATGAGCCTAAAGCATGGCTTGCCGTGGCATCGTATCGTAAATGCAAAAGGGGAAATCGCCATCATGGATGACGAATCCCGTTTTAAGCAAATACTCTTTTTGGAGGGCGAAGGCGTCTCCACGGACCCAAACGGACGTATCGACCTCGAGCGCTTCCAGTATCGTAGCGGCTGAATTCCATATTCGATGCTGCTGAAGCTGCTAGGCATTTTGCGTAATGGAAAGCGGACTCTATAGCATTTCGTCGTCGATGATGCGCCAGTGATGGTGCAGGGCAGCCTCCAGCCCCGCTTTATTGGCGGTTCGGAACAAATCTATTATTTTACGATGCTCGCTGTTTACTTGCTTTAGCACTCTTGCAAGCTTTTCCTTGTCGTCGCTTGTGTAGGCTTGCTTGATAAAACTGTTTTTCATAGAACCCAGCAGCTCGATCAAGGTCGGGTTGTCGCAATGAAGCGTATAAATCTCGTGAAACCGATATTGATCGCTGTAATAATCCTCGAAGTAGCGTCTGTCGATATCTGCATCGATTTTGTCCGCCAATTCCTCCATCCGCATTAGCTCCGAAGGCATGAGGCGCTCCACCGCAAGCGTAGCGGCCAAGGCGTCAAGAACGCCGATAATCTGCGAATAATCCAGCTTTTTTTTGGAATCAAAGGCTTTTACCGTAAAGCCCCTGCGGGGAATATAAACAAGCAAGTTGTCGGAAGCCAGCTGAAACAGCGCCTCGCGTGTTGGCGTGCGGCTGATGTCCAGATGTTTGCAAATTTCGGCCTCGTTGATTTTCTGATTGGGCTGAAGTGTTCCGTCCTGGATTTTTTCAGCGATGTAATGGTATACATGATCCTTTAATGACTGATACTTGGGCGCCTGCATAGGCTAATCTCCTTTGCTCCCTTTGTTCAAGCTTCATTTTAGCACTCGGCTTTGTTCAGTACAAGAAATGGCATCAAGATCGACAAGGAAATCGCCTAGTGACCGAAGAGGGTCTTGTCCAACTTTTTAATGGGTAAAAAAGGAAAAGAATAAAGGGGATGTCGAAGTAAGAAAAATATAGAGGAGGGATAGATTCTATGACAAAAGCTTACCGTTTTTCCAGAGTGGGTTATGCGTATATACCCACGACGCGACTGGAGGAATCCATTACCTGGTATACCAAGCATCTGGAATTCAAGCTGATCAGTAAATTTCAGGATAGGGGATCCATGATCGCGGTCCTGCACCATCCCCACAAGCATGCGATTGCGGTTTTGCTCATCGAAACCGCCGACCGCCAGCCGCTTGCCATTGCCCGGAACGGCAAGCCTTTTCCCGTTCTAGCGCTGCAATGTCCCGATATTGAAGCCACGCATGCTTACCTGGCTGCTGAAGGCGTGCAGGTCGAGGGATTAAACAGCCTTGGCGATGGCGAAGCCAAATATTTTTACTTCCGCGACAATGAAGGAAACATGCTGGAAGGGGTATGGTCCACGTGGGACCCTCAGGATGAATACAAGGAGGATTTTCGCTCCCAGCTCACCCCTTCCTGACAAGCTTGCTCAACCACCGATAGCTGCATCCTGCTACCTCTACAGGTACTCTGCCGACTGTTGATCGCTGTCTGCATATACCGATATAAGCAGCAGTGCGGGCTCGTCTCCAATGTTGCAGACACGATGCGGGATGCAGGCATTCCAGGAGAAGGAATCACCCTCTTCAAAATGGGCCGAATCCTCGCCTTGCTCTGCATAAACCCTGCCTTTTATGACCAAATGGATTTCCTGCCCCTCATGACTGTGAGGGGCTTCTCCCGTTGACGTCCCCGGCGGCAGCTCGACCAGCATGGCTCGGGCATTGACTGTCGAGCTTAGATGCTCGACCCGCAGCTTTTCGCTCCCGCTTGTTGTCACCTTTCGCTCGCACTTGCGTACAATCCCCATTCGCTCCTCTTTTTTTAGCAGCAAATAGGCCAGCGGCACACCCAGAACGGAGGCAATCCCTTCAAGCGTAGAGATGGACGGCGATGTTTTTCCCGTTTCAATCTGGCTCATAAACCCTTGCGACAACCCGGTAGCCTCGCAGATTTGCGCTATGGTAATACCCTTGCGTTTCCGAATCGACCGAATGTTTGGTCCAATGTTCATAATAGGCTCTCCATTTCCACGAAATATTTTAAATAGAGAATATATATTCATAATAGCAATATTTTTATTGACAGGCTAGTGGCGAAAGGTCTATATTACAAATATAAAAATAAAATTGTTATAAGTAATAAATGGGGTGAAAAAATGAAACAGGCATACCAATACGAGGTTTATTTGCCGCAGGAGCTGAAAGCGGGCCGTACCTATCCGACCTTGTTTACTTTGCATGGAAAGGGCTCTGACCCAAGCGATATGCACGGACTGACGGAGCCGTTGTCATCCGAATTTATTTTGATCCATATTCGGGGAAACTTTCAGATGGGTTCGGGATTCCAGTTTTATGAATTGAAAAGTCTGGGCAACCCTATTCGGGAGCAATTCGATGATGCGATGGAGGGGCTTGAGCGATTTGTGGAATATGCAACGGAAACTTATCCCGTGGATTCCGGCAGGCGTTATTTCCTTGGCTTCAGCCAAGGCGCCATTCTTTCCATGAGCCTGGCGCTCAGGATGGGGAGCCGGCTGAAAGGGATTGTGGCGCTGAACGGTTACGTGCCGGACTTTGTCAAAAGCGAATACACTTTGCAATCGGTGCGGGAAACCTCGGTTTTTATTTCCCATGGGGAATTTGATACCATATTTCCGGCATCTATTGGTCATGCAACAGCCGCTTACTTTAAGGAATTGACATCGAAGCTTACCTTTCGCTTGTATCCTAGCGGTCACGGGGTTATTCCGCAAAATCGTCAAGATGTACTGGAATGGCTAAGACAGGATGCAGACGGCGGGCTGGCTGCTGAAGCAGCCGATGAAGAGGGTGCTGTAAAAAGCGCAACGTTAAAGGAGAGTGAAAACCAATGATTCCATCGTATTTTTTTGCGCATGGAGCGCCATCCCTTGTTTTGGAGGAAAATGGATACACCGATTTTCTAAAAGCCTTCAGGGAGCAGCGGCCAACAGCTCCTAAAGCGATTGTGCTGTTTTCCGCCCACTGGGAGCAGATGACGCAAACGGTCAGTTCGGCAGTGGAGTACGATACGATTTATGATTTTTCCGGCTTTCAGCCGGAGCTGTACCGTATGACCTATCCTGCTAAAGGCGACGCGGAGTTAAGCGATGAAGTTTCCGCCTTGTTCGAGCAACATGGCTTCCAATGCGTGACGGATGACCAAAGAGGACTCGATCACGGAGCCTGGGCAGTCCTGAAACTGCTTTATCCCGATGCCGAGATTCCCGTTGTTGCTTTGTCGGTAAACCGCTATTTGTCCAATGAGCAGCAATATGAGATTGGAAAAGCGCTTGCCGGATTGCGAGAGAAAGATGTTCTCATCATTGGAAGCGGGGGGACCGTGCATAATTTACGGGCGCTTAATTGGCGAGCGGGAGAAGGAGAAAGCGACAGCTGGGCGGCGGCATTCGACAGCTGGCTGCAGGAAAAGCTGGAGGCATGGGACTTGCCAGCTTTATTCCAGTACCACGAGCTGGCTCCTCATGCAAGAGAGGCTGTGCCGACCAGCGAGCATTTTATTCCGCTGCTGCTGGCGATGGGGGCGGCTGACAACGGGCGCGGTGCGCAGCTTCTTCACCGCAGCTATCAATACGGCAATCTCAGCTTGAGCTGCTGGCAATTTGGCGAATAGACGCATGTCCATCCTCTCATAGCGCTGTCCGATACACTCGGGCGGCGCTATTTTTGTGCCCACGAGGCATATCAATTTTTAATAGTAGGAATACAAAATTTGTTATAAAATAAAGCATAGCAGATAAACGTATGGATCATAACGGCTTTGGGCCTTTGATGCAATTACATAGAGAGGGAGCCGATTTTACACACAACAAAGAGCGGAAACCTGCAGAGACAAAAACCTTGGTGCATACCAATAGGAAACGGGGTCTGATGATGCTGAAAGAACAAGCGAGGTACTCTCGGCTTGCGAATCTTACAAAGTTGATTAATACCAATCTGGAGCTGCGGGAAGTATTACAGCATGTGACGACAGCCATATCCGAGGAGATTGTGCAGTGCGATTCCGTGGGCATTTACCTGCCCCAGGCAGACGGGACATTTCGCGGCTATGTCGGCAAGCCGCAAGTGCTCAGCGGCTGGACGCTTGATATGCATGTCATAGATCTGAATATCGACCATCTGGCCCGCGAAGTAGCCGAAACCAAAAAAACGATTTACATTCCCGACACGGCGAAGGACAACCGCCCCGATCCCAGGGCTGTTGAAGGATTCAAGATCAAGTCCCTCCTGGTCTTGCCTATTTCCTATAATGAGGAATTGTTCGGTCTTGTCTTCCTGTTCGATTATGGTATCGCGATGAATTTGACAGAATCGGAAATCCAGACCGTAGAGGCTTATGTCAACATGGCGGCGGTGGCCATCCAGAATGCCAACAACCTGACCTTTAAGGAAAATCTGATTGCCGAAAAGCAGCTGCTGCTTGATGTCACAAGCGATTTGGCTATGTGCTCCACTATGCAGCAAAGCCTGGACCGATGTTTTTTCTATCTGGGCAAAGTATTGGACAACTATAATATTGGGGTTCATTTATTGGACCCCATCAAAAGCAACATCCGCCCCGCAAAGCTGAGCAAGGACAGCGACTGGAGCGAGGAAGACTGGATCAATATGCACAACAAGTTCCCGATCGACGCAAACAACGATCTTGTTTTTCAAGAGGTCATTCGCACGAAAAAAGCGGTGCTGATTCCTAATATCTATCAGGACCCGCGCCCAAACCACAAGTTTTGCGAAAATTTTGGGATAAATGGTATTTTTATGTTACCATTAGTTGCAATGGGCGAGGTTCTGGGCGTTATTGCCATCGTGAAGCTGGAAGCAGGGGACATGCTCTATCCCGACGTTACCATCCTTTTTGTACAATCTATTGTCGACGCCACTGCTTCAACCTTGTCCAATCTGCTTTATCTGGAGAAGCAGGAGAACATCATAGAGGAACGCACCTCGGAAATTACGGTCAAAAATAACGAGCTTGAGAGAGTCGTGGCGGAGCTGCGGCAGCTAAGCCGGGAAAAGGAGCTGATTTTCAATTCGGCGGGTGAAGGCATATTCGGGCTGGATCTTGACCGCAATATTACGTTTTGCAATCCCGCAGGCGTCTTGATGCTTGGCTATTCGTCCAGCGAGCAATTGATCGGACGTCCCTCCTGCAAAATTTTTGGCGCGGGTGGAAACTGGGGCTGCCCGGAGGAGGCAGCAGCCTCCCAGTCTGACGAAAGCTGGGAGCATGATTCATCCGCCCGGCAATTTTACCGGTTTGACGGTACTGCTTTTCCGGTGGAATTCGTTATTACGCCTATTCGTGACGGAGACCAGATTTTGGGCGAGGTTGTCACCTTTAAGGATATTACCCAGCGCAAGCAGATGGAAGAAGAAATCAAATATCATGCTTATTATGACAGCCTGACCAATTTGCCCAATCGTGTCATGCTGAGGGACAAGCTCAATCAGGGGCTGGTTCAGGCGCAGGTAAACGGAGATAAGCTGGCTGTGCTTTACCTTGATTTAGACCGCTTCAAGTTCATTAATGATACGTTGGGCCATAGCTTTGGCGACGATCTGCTGCGGGATGTAGCTGGACGTCTGATAGAATTTATTCCCAAAGGCGCGACCGTATCGCGACAGGGCGGCGATGAATTTACGATTCTGTTGCCGGGCATTAAGGAAGAGCAGGAAGTAGTGGAGGCCATCGACTCTATCGTAGAGGCGTTTGTGGAGCCGTTCGAGCTGCTGGACCATGAAATTTACGTCAAAACGAGCATCGGCATCAGCCTGTACCCGGATCATGGCGAAACGGCCGAAATATTGATCAAAAATGCGGATACCGCCATGTACAAGTCCAAGGAGATTTCGGGAAACAGCTATCATTTCTTCAGCGAAGGCATGGATACCCGCACCTTTGAAAGCATCAAGCTCGAAAATTCACTCTATCGGGCAATGGAGCAAGGCGAGCTGGTGCTTTATTACCAGCCGCAAATCAACTATCCCGACAACACGCTAGTTGGCGTGGAGGCGCTGCTTCGCTGGAACCACCCTCATAAGGGAATGATTGCGCCGGATCAATTCATACCTATCGCCGAGGAAACGGCTCTTATTGTGCCGATTGGCGAATGGGCGCTTAGAGAAGCGTGCCGGCAGCTCAAGCAGTGGCAGGACCAGGGATTTCCGCTGTTCAGCATTTCCGTCAATTTGTCAGTCCGGCAGTTCGCTCAGAGCAACCTGTTTGATACGGTCAAAAGCGTGCTGCAGGAGGCCGGCTTGTCCCCTGAATATTTGAGGGTGGAGCTGACGGAAAATCTGATCATCAAAAATACCGAGTTAACCTTAAAGACGATGAAGCAGCTTAAGGATATCGGCATAAAAATTGCGATTGATGATTTCGGGACAGGCTATTCCTCCCTCGGTTATCTCAAAAATTTGCCGATCGACACGTTGAAAATCGACAAGTCATTTCTGCAGGACATTGTGACGGATGAAGACAATGCGGCCATAACCGATACGATTATTACTCTTGCCCACAACTTGAATTTAAGCGTAATCGCCGAAGGCGTGGAGACCGAGCAGCAAGTGGAGTTTCTATCGGCCCGCAATTGCTGCTTAATGCAAGGATATTATTTCAGCAAGCCGATGACGGCTCAAGGCATAGCCGATAAGTATTTTTTAGGGGAACGGAGGATTGATCTGTGAGAGCAGCCCGCGCAGTTTTGGAGTTTTTGAGTAAAAATGGAACGACTCATTTGTTCGGCATACCGGCCGGTTCGGTCAATGCGTTTTTTGATGAATTGAATGATATGCCGGAGCTGGACCCTGTTGTAACCAAGCATGAAGGAGCCGCCTCCTATATGGCAGCGGCTTATGCGAGATATTCCGGGAAAATGAGTGTTTGCATCGGATGCAGCGGCCCCGGGGCAACAAACCTGGTAACTGGCGCGGCAAACGCAATGAGGGAGCATTTGCCGGTTTTGTTCCTGACGGGAGCTGTTCCCGTTGGCACGATGGGAGCCAATGCTTCACAGGAGCTTGATGTAGCGCCTATCTTCCGCCCGGTTACCAAATACAGCGTACTGGTGACAAAAGGCGAGGATGTGCTAAGCGAAATTGTAAAAGCATGCAGTATTGCCATATCCGGAGTGCCGGGTCCGGTTCACGTTGCTCTTCCGATTGATGTGCAGCATGCCAATATCGGGGAGCCGGTAATTCCGGCCGCAATAACGCGCGAGGCCATCGTGCCTGACGCCTTAGCTATAAGGAATGCGGCAGCAGAGCTTGCTGGCCGAGGAGCGGGCTTTATACTGATGGGACAAGGAGCCAGAGGTTCCGTCGGGGAGTTGGTGAAGCTTGCCGAACGCCTGAACTGGCCGATCGCTACAACGCCGCAGGCCAAAGGCTATCTTCCTGCCGCTCATCATCTGAATGCGGGCGTTTTCGGTTTTGCCGGACATGAGTCGGCTTCCTCTCTTGTGGCGGATGATAGTCGCAAGGTTGTGCTGATTGCAGGCTCCAGCTTGGGCGAAACGGCTACCAATAACTATAATGCAGGCTTAACGCAAGGGCGTTTTGTCATTCAACTGGATTTTGACAAGACGGTTTTTGGCCGTAAATATAAGGTGGATTTGCCTGTTCTGGGCGATATGGAGCATATTTTGCCCGGACTTCTGGAGGAGCTGGACAGGCTTGGTTTTCCTGCAGGGGCAAGCCTTGCTGAAGGAGAAGACGAATCAGAGCATAACGCCGCGCTTCAAGCGGAATATGCCTTCGCCATGACGGCTGCTGCAGCCGATGTTGCAGATCCTGAAACGGAAGAGCAATACAATACGCAAAATGTTTTGACGCGTATTCAACGGCTGCTGCCTGATGATACCCGTTATACGGTCGACATCGGGGAATTTATGTCTTATGTCATTCACCATATGACTGTTAAAGAAAGGGACACCTTCGGCATCAATGTCCACTTCGGGGCGATGGGGATTGGAATTGGCTCGGCGATTGGCTCAAAGCTGGCGGAACCAGACCGTCCTGTTGTTTGCATTACAGGGGATGGTTGTTTTTTTATGCATGGCATGGAAATATTAACCTCAAAAGAAAAAGGCTTACCGATTTTGTTTATTGTGATAAATAATGCGCGTCTGGGAATGGTTTACCACGGTCATTCTCTCCAGTTCAAACGAGTACATCCTTCCTTTGAACAGCAATTTGTCAATATAGCCGCTATGGCGGAGGCGATGGGCATTCCGAATTACAGGGTAAGCTCGCTGGAGGATATTACACAAGAGGCCATAAACGCTTTGCTTGGGGCCGGAGGCCCCGCTGTGCTGGAGGTTGTGCTGGTCGATAACGGGACACCGCCGATGGGGGACCGCGTCAAATTTTTATCCTCGTTCGGCAAATAATCCGGAGGGTTAGCGTTGCAGAATAAAGGGTCGCCCATGAAAAAGAGGGCGGCCCTTTATTTTGCTGCCCATAGAGGAACGTATGCTACTCCGCCAGGACGGGCTGACGCCAGTAAGTCACCCGGTTTCTTCCTTGGCTTTTGGAGGCGTATAAAGCTTCATCGGCCTTGGCCACGAGCCAATCCGGTTTTGCCTGATCGGTGGAATCGTTATCAGGATGGTAGGTCGATACGCCAATGCTGATCGTCACAAACCGGCTTACGGTAGAGCCTTGATGGTGAATAGCCGATTTTTCGATAGCTCTCCTTATTTTTTCGGCTAACATTAGCGCTTGTTGACTACCTGTATCCGGTAAAATTACGGCAAATTCCTCGCCCCCGTATCGGGCGATGGTTGCGGCGGGATAGTTTAACGCTTTGCGGGCAACGGCGCTTACTTTGCGCAAGCAGTCATCTCCCGCCTGATGACCGTAAATATCGTTATAGGCTTTGAAATTGTCAATATCGAACAACAAAAGGGACAAGCCGTTTTGCTGGGGATGCTGGACGGCCTTTGTCCACTCCTGCCGCAGCGTTTCATCAAAGAAGCGGCGGTTGGCAATCCCCGTCAGACCGTCGATTAACGAAAGATGCTTAAGATGCTCCTCCATTTTTTTGCGGGCTGAAATATCGGTTGCGGTTCCGATTACGCCAAGCGTTATCCCGTCCATCATGAGCGGTGACAAGGTTAGCAGCACTGTAAGACGGACGCCGTCCTTCCGCACATACGTCCATTCCTGTCCCTCATTTTGAGTTTCCTGCGCTCCGCAGTTGAAAACCTCGGCTCCGATGATCGTCTTCCCTCTTTTTTGCGACAGCAGCTCCGCGAAGGCTTGGATTTCCTTACGATCATGATAAAGCAACGGGGGTTGGCCAATTAGCTCGTTCCGGGAATAACCAAGCATCTTCTCCGCGCCTTTATTGACGTTTGTAATGATCCCTGAGCAATCCAGCACAGTAACCGCCGTATGCGTTGCCGATTGGAAAATCGCTTCCTGCACCGCATGCAAGGAACGGTACCGTTTTTCGCTTTGCTCCAGCTCCTTTGCCAATCGGTTGGTCGAATTGAAATAGGCGATTAAAGCCGCTGTAAATATACCCCCAGAGCATATAAGCATCAGGTATGTTGCCGTAATCATCGAAAATCCTCGCAACACAGAAGCCCAGAATGAGACGTTTGCGATGACAAAAAGCAGGCCGATTATCCATTTATGCCAGTATACCTTCGTGTATTGCATAATGATACCGGTGCCTATGCCGGACACGGTGATCGATAGAATGGCCTGCACCATGGAAGAGCTAAGCCCTCCAAACATCAGATAGCGGCCAATTGCTATGAACAAAGCAGTAATAATAGAGGCCGGCAAGCCGCCGTAAAAAGCGGCGCTTAATACAATGATTTGACGAAAATCAATAACGGTTGTTTCGTTCAGCCGGAAGCTGAACATAAGAAGCAGAAGTCCGCATAAGCCGTGCGTTATGCCGATAAGCAGGCGAAAGGGTATTTTGTGGTTGTTCGCTCTCAAATAATTTCGGAAAAGAAGGTTAAAAAGAAAGAGAAAAGCGGTGACTAAAGCAAAGTTTGCGATCATGTATCTGATCATAGGCATCCCTTCTGTCATGGTGATAGGAGGCTAACATGTATTCTCTTGTTGCTAGGAGTGTCCTACCTCAGTATAAGACGCGCTCAGGCGGAGGGCAATTGAAGAAACAGGTGATTCATAATGGCGGCAATCGTTGCTCCTTTAAAGGCATCAGGCACTGCTGAGCCGTCCGATGAAACATGGTTAAATCGATTTCCGTCAGAATCCGGAGTGTATCCTAACTGGATAAGCGCCTCTGCCAATGCAGCAGGAAGGGAGCCGTCTCCATGCAGCTCGCTCCAGCGGGAAGTGGCGTTAATGGTGACATCCCGATCGCCTTCCCCGGTATGCAATTCAATCCAGTCTTTATTGCTTTTTAAAATCCATTGCCCCTTGGAAAAAAGAGAAATGCCTTTGCCGTCCAGCGCGGAGATGGCATCCAGATTAACGCCGAAGAACTCATTAATCATGACCCGTATGGCCGGTCCATCCTTCGGCCTTCCGCTCTGCTCCCAGACACGACGCAATGCATCGGGTTCATTGGTTTTGGATGGCGCAGGCTCCTGATCCTCTAGCATAATCCCAGGCAATAGCGTAATCCGGCCCAAATCGATGCCATATGTATTTTTTATAATAATGCCGATGGCTCCAGCATTTAAATTACCCTCCAGCTTGTCCAGCAGCTCATTCATCTGTAAAGCCTTTGAATCCGTCATACTACCCCTCCAGTCACATTCCTAGCTATCTCAATTATAAAGTTGAAAGGGGACAAAATAACAGTCATTTTTTCAAATAATTGGAGTAAATAAAACGAATGATTTATGACATAGGCGATATGGATAAGACCAATAGCTAGAAACTCCCATCTAACTCGGCCTTTAGCACTAGATTGTTTAGAACATGTTTAGTGCCGCCTGATATACTTGGGCTTAGCAGAGATTGATTTTACTATAACGCACAGAAAAGGGGAAAAGTGGATGTCGTCATTAGGAATTTTCCGTCGAGGGAAAAAAAGCCTGTCACTGCTGATTATCATCAGTTTGCTGGCAGCGCTTTTTCCGTTCCGGCAATCCCAAATTGCGGAGGGCGCGTCGCAGCCGGCTGACAAGGAGGTATGGGTCGGTCAGGCGAAGCTGGGAAACCAGAGTGTTTCGCCAGATAATATGTTTATTAACTTTGTTAATAATGTTCCGGGTTTTTCTTACAATAAGGCCGGTGTCAACACTGCCGGACTTGCTATCGGTACGATGCGAATGCACAAGGACGACTGGATTGAATTGACCATTAATATTGGCGCCAACGAACAACTGAAGCAGCTTGCCGCAAGCGATCAGGCCGAGGTGGAGATGGGTTGGGGCAATTTGTTATGGGCTGAGGATGGATTGATACTCAGAGACTATCAGGGAACCGAAGCCAGAATGTCTGTAATAACAGGTGGGGTAGAGAAAGAATTCTTGTATGGGAAAGCCGAGCATGGTGGCATTGGAATGCGTTCCATTACAGCAGATATTAAATCCAACTCCATCATTAAAATAAGAGTAGCAGGTATCCGTGATCATATCGACGATAAGCCGGTAGGCGTAACGGGTATGTACGTCCACTTTAAAGATACGAAAGCCCCCGTTTTATCAAGCTACAGCTTCACTGGAGATGGGTTGCAGCGCTGGAATGAAAACGTCTCGCAGCAGGAGCTATACGTCAAAAAAGATGAAAAAATTGATCTGACCTACCGCTTCAGCGAACCGGTGCGGCCGAGCGAGGTTATCGCTGGAGCCTCCAATCCTGTGACGGACGCGTTTCTGAGGCATCCTCTGTTTGTCAATACCGCTGGGACAGGGCTGCCTGCTCAGGAGCAGCAGCAATACCTGGTCAATCAGCAATATACATCAACCGCGGCCAGCCTGGCCAACTATTATTCCAATATTACCTATCGCTACACGGGAATTATTTATCATAACAGCGGCAACCTGCCGGTTGAGCCTGGCCTGACGGCGCCGACGAACAACAATCCCGGCGAATCTCTATATGAGAAGTTTCAGGCAGCAGAATATGTAGATGCTGCGGGCAATGCAGCCAGAATCGACTTTACAACCTTAAAACCCAACGACAGCAGCGATCCTTATTTGCACGGCAAAATCGTTAATGATCCCTTCAACTATGATGAGGGCGGTTTCCGGATTATCGTGGATGCGGTTCGTCCGAAATATACGAAAACTGGAAACGGCATTCAGCCCGAAATTTTGACAGGCGTAACGGTCAATAACAACGACGTTATGTACTTTTTGGTGCAATTTAGCGAGGAGGTTGTACCTTGGCGCAATCACAATTCCTCCTGGGAGGCCAAGGATACCTATTTATTGTTCAATAACGGTATGAAGGCCTACTATGAGTCAGGCTCCGGTACGGACAAATGGCTGTTCAAAATTATGCTGGAGGATGAACTGGAGCTGGAAACACCGCTCCTGAAAGTTATAGAGCTTGCTCATAATAGCAAGCCCTCCGATACACTGGTGCTTCAGGATTATGCGGGAAATCTGCTTTTGCAGCCAGCCAATTACAAGGGCATTCATACAGACGGCAATGAGACTTATATGGACTCAACCATTGACTGGGCCAATTTGATGATCGACAATACGCCTCCAACGATTCAATTCTTTTTCGAGGCAGGCGGAGCCAGCAATAATACTTACCAGCGCAATGGCAAAGCAACCATTGCCGCAGACGATTCGGATATTCTTGTGCCGCCTCTTGATCCCGATAACCCGGGGGTTATGCTGCCCAGCAGGGGCATCTATCGCCCGTCCAATATGACGGGAGCTTCTGCACCGACGGTTGGCCTGGTTTATTACATCTGGAGCCAAAGCGCTGAGGATCCCTTTGACTCCAAGGCGGTTGACAACTATGCGGCAATCAAGCGTTATTCCCTTACCGGAAAGCAGCCGCGCGAGGACCTGTACACATCGGCGGAGGATGCAGAGAAATTTGCATCGCTTAATTTGGCGGTTGCCAATAACAAAACCAATATGATAGCTCCGCCGGATGAAGCGCTGCTGTCGGGCAGCAGCGGCATCTGGTATCTGCATGCATGGACGGCGGACATGACCTGGGATTCGGCGCGCGAGCTGGCCCAATATGAAAAAATGAAGTCCTATATTACAACAAATCCGGTCCAATATCAGGCGTGGAAGGATGAGCAAGGCGGCTCGGAGGCCGATCAAACGGCTTATGCCAATGCGAAGGCTCTGGCTGCCGTAGGCGATTATGCCAATCTTGACCTGTGGAAGCTGAGCGACTTTATGCAGGAGGATTCCAACTGGACGTATGGGTTAACTCCGTTTCTGCTTGACAATAAAGCGCCAGCGGTGGATTTCACCAATATTGACGGCAATTCAACAGCGGAAGCGGTTGTTTCTGTAGAGATTGCTGATCCCCACAGCGGCCTGCAGAATGCCTATTTTCAATTTGTGAAAGAAGGAGAAGCGATAAGCGAGGCAGCTTGGGGAACGTTAGCGGTAGACGGGAATGGAGAGGCGTCCATCTCGACTCTCAACCAGATACCGGAGGATGGGAAATATACCCTCCACGTGCGCGCTTCCGACAAGGCCGGCAATACGCTGGACACCAAGCTGGCGGAAACCATTATTGTCGATTCGTCATCTATCGTTAAAGCAGCATTTTTGCCGGATAGCAATTCTGCCTATGAGCAGAAGCATGATATAAAGTTTTATCTGACCGGGCTGGAGCCGGAAAGCGTGGCTTACGCCTGGTCATCCAGCATTAATCGTCCCGCATCGGCGTCCGCCTATACAACGGTTACTGCAAGCGTTTATCGGCAGGCTGGAGAGGAAGGCATTATAATCGTTTCCTCCACGGGCGGCGGCGAATACGAATATGATTTGTCATCCCAGGACGCTTATAGCGGCCAGCAGTATGTGCACGTTGTTGTAAATCCCGGCGCGGAAGACCGGATTTATACGTATTCCAAAGCCTATTATTTTGATAACGAGCCGCCAGCGGTTGGATTTAGCCGCAACGGCGTAGCTTATCCGCAGGAAAGCCATGAGGTAACTGTTACGATAGCGGAAGAGGCAGGGCGGGCCGCCGTTGCACTCCGCCAGTACCAGTGGGTGGCGGACGGCGCGCCGGCGCCTGATTCTTTAGCGGGTGGATGGCTCGCATTGCCATCGGACGGGAAAGTTGTCATTGATGCCAAGGAGTGGTTGAATCCCGGCGAAACAGCCGGTTATCGTCTTTACGTTCTGGCAGGCGATGCCGCAGGCAACCAGACCGTAGCCTCCACGGAGCTGTTCAGCATTTCACTGGCTGATCCCTCTACTCCGTCGGGCGGCGCGGCTAACCTGATTTATATGTACGGCGATGAGACAGACGGTTTTACAGGCATTATCAATCTTAACTTGGACACGCCGGATAAAAAGGGATATGAATATTCCTTGTCAACCAACGGGGGCCAAAATTGGAGCAAATGGCAGCCTTACACCAACTTTATCTCCACGAAGCTTCCTTCCAGCGTCATCGCGCTGCTTGATATGAAGATCAAGTACCGGGTGAACGGAGGCGAAGGCGGCGACCCTGTAGACCTGCAATTCCAGCAGCTGTCCGAGACGGAGCCGGTCTATGCGTTGGCGACTGCAAATACGGTTAAACCAGTGAGCTCGACAACCGGCGTCAACATAGAAATCAAGGCGCCGCTTGGCATTCGCGTCAAAGCTGCGGAGGATAATCCGCCTTCCGGTCTGGAGCAGATGGGCAGCTCGTTCAAGGTTCGGGAGAATGGGTATTACGCCTTTAATTTGACGGACTTGGCTAATCCAAGCCGCACAAGCAAGCTTTATATTGCAATTGGCAATGTAGATGATACGCCGCCAATCGGCAGCATTTATTATATGAGCACGACTCCAAGCAACGGAAATGCGGTTGTTAAGCTGGAGTCCAATGAGCCGATTACGGTATTGAACAACAGCGGACGCAATACGTACACCTTTACGGAAAACGGCAGCTTTACCTTCCAGTTTGCAGATGAAGCCGGAAACATCGCTGAGCAAACCGCAACAGTTAGCCATATCGACAAAACGCCGCCTAATGTGCGCATTGTCAGAAGCTATCAATATGGTATGGGAAGCGATCAGACCTTTGGCACCCTTGAAAATAGCCAAGGCGAGATCATCGCGGCTAACGGCGTTGTGCTTTCCGTTGAAAAAGCCGACCCGGCTGGAAAAGACTTTAATGTAGTGGGCGGCTCCAGTACGATGACGATTACAAAAAATGGAGCCTACTCCTTTACCATCAGCGACACCTATGGGAATACGACCCTGGTCAATGAATCAATAACGCATCTGATTGCCAACGGTCCTGCGCCTGCGCACATTGAATACAGCTTTGTTGATGAAAACGGCAACGAGCTGTCCGAGGACCAAATCGTGACGATTGACGGCAAGCGTTATGCCAAAGGCAAGCAGCGGCTGACTATTTCCGGACAAACGGAAGCATACAATCCCGTCTTTCTGGGAACCAGACCGTCACGCGACGATGCAGGTCAATATACCAACCTCGTTAGTGATGCGGAAGGCCGCTATTCCTTTACCCGAGAGGTGGAAGGCAATGGTTCCGTAACAATTGCGCTGACCGATCTGATCGGCAATGTTGGAAAAGCTGCGGCTGTTGTGGAGGGGCTGGACAATACCGCACCGGAGATTAGCTTGAAGAGCAGCTTTGCAGGCATCCTTCAGAACCAGGCCAATTTTGATGCCAGAGTTGATCTTGGCGGTTATACGGTTACTGACAACGTATCCGCACCGGAAAATATTAAGGTGACGGTTTCTGGACTTGATCTGTCCAAGACGGGACGTCAAAGCGTTACTTATACCGCCGTCGATCAGGTTGGTAATTCGGCGACTGCCGTACAGGATGTTTATGTGCTAGCGGCGGACGGAATCCGGATTTTCGCCAACGACAGGCTAATCTCTTCTTCGCTCGGTGAAACCGCTATTTTTGATACGAACAAGCTTGCGTTTAACATCAGCGGCTTTGACAAAATGAAGGTGGGCGGCGTTGACATGATCAACCAGCGCGGTACCTACGATGTGTTCTACCAGTCCGGGCTGTATCGGGAGGGTCAGATGAAGAGTATTGCAACCAAGCTGACCTATGCAGAGCTGACTTCCAAAAACTTTACCGTTGCTTTCCCGAAAGCCGGCTGGTACACCATCATCGTTCGAAATCAGGAGCGCGAGCGCGAATATGCAACATTTTTTGTCAGCTCGGTGAAATAGGTTTATGCAAGGCTTTAAAAACGGAGGTGCTCATGTGAAGCTGGCAAAAAAGACATTCCTTTCACTTCTTATATTTATCGTATTTATAACGACGCACGGAGGCGCCATTACGTATGCCATCGAGCAGGCGACTGCGCCAAACACAACGGAATTATCCAATGGCTTTATCAAAATTGCGGTCGATAATGCTACCGGACGGTTTGGCATCCGGACAGTCGACGGACAGCCCGTTCGCAAGAACGATAATAACGTAAATATGCTATTTAGAGGTGACAACCCCGAAACGTCGTTTACGACGTTTCGGATTGACGGCACAGACTATATTTTCGGCAACCCCTACAAATTTGCGGTCAACTTTGTATCGGAGATTACTAAGCCGGTTATTGTCAACAATTCCAACGGCACAAAGCAGATTGAAACCATCTGGTCGATAAAAGGGGTTCGGATCAAGCAGGTTTTGATGCTCTATTCCAACAACGCAGACCTGGTCAACGCAGGCAATGTCAATGTGCGTTACGAGGTTCAGAACAACAGCGGCGCTCAGGTTGAGCTAGGCTCGCGTATTTTGCTCGACACGATGGTGGGCGGAAACGACGGTCCTGAATTTCAAATCGGGACCGCCTACCGCGCTCCGCTGACGGTAGAGCAAAGGCTGGTGCATGATCCCGCTGCCATCGGCGTTCCAGAGGAGGACATTGCCTATTACAAGCTGCCCCCTTATTGGGTCATGAGGGACAAGCTGGATTTGACCAATGCATTGGCAACCAATGTAACGGCTTACGGCTTCAACAATTTTTCAGAGGGCTATACCAATATTGTCGATGAGATGATTGTTGGCCACTGGAACGGCTTGGCTAATACGAAATGGGACTATACCGTAAATCGCAATCTTGATTTTACCCGCGATACCAATGACTATGGGTCGGCGGATTCGGCGGTGGCTTTCTATTGGAACCCGAAAACCCTAGCCAAAGGCGGATCAAAAACATTTGAGACGGTATACGGGCTGGGCGAGATTGTTGCGCCTGACAAAGTGTTTTCCATTCGTTTTCTGGACCCCGTCATGCAGCTTGGCACAACGGAGGACGGAAACGCTTATGCGGATGAAGGCATCTTCGATATCACAGCCGAAATTGAAAATTTGCCATCCTTTAATATGGAGCACAGCAATATTACGTACAGAATGGAGCTGCAAAGCGGGCTCGATTTTGTGGCATTAGATAACACAGGCAAAATTATACGCAACGATGACGGCACAGCTAAGACGGAAGCCGTTCGATACAAGGAGCAGGCATTGCCCAAGCCCGCTACGCTTGAAGAGGCGGCTCAGGGCATTATTCCTAAATACCAGCCCGGCGATACGATAACGGTCAACTTTAAGGTTAAGGCCAAGGGACGTCCATGGCCGACAACAAAGCAATACATGCTGACGGCCAGCAGCCCGGAAACAAGAGCGAAGCTGAGTAAAGAGCAGCCGCAAGTGGAGCCGAAGAAAGAGTCAGAAGAAGGGGCGGAAGAAGAGGGAGAATTGCCTCCCGTGCATGAAGGCATTCAGGCGGAATTTGCCTCTACTAAAACCAACTTTATATTGCTTCCAGCTATTGGGGAAGCCAAAGCAACCTACGTGTATGGACTTTCCCCCGGGGAAGCTTACCGGACCGACGAAAAATACATTACGCTGAATCTGTCTAACATTGAGGCGTATACAACGAGCGGTGCACAAGGAAATCCGAATTTTGATCTTTATCTAGAGGAAACGGTCACAGGCAAGCGCTACAAGGTGCCGGTTGCCGATTCGGTTATCCTTCAACCCACGGATGATGGATCTACCGGCGATATGATCATTACGTATCGTGGCGGAGACCTGGTGGATGCAAACGGCGATGTGCTGGAGACGGGCCTTGGGCCCGAGCTGCCGCTTGGCGAATACAAGGTGGAAATAGATTACAAGGACGATGCCGGGGGCGACGCGGAGCTTGCCGCCACGTTTGATATCACGACCTCCCAGACCTTCTTGGTGACGGACAATGAGGATGCTCGTGTTCGCAACGCCAACCTGCTTGTTGTTTACAAGCAGACCGTGAACTTAACGTCAGTGCCTTTGTCGGCAAACGAGAGCTATCTGAAGGAAATCAACGATGTTATGTACCATAAGCCGTTTGCGCCAGGCGGCTCGCTGGCAGCGGCAAAAACAGCGATGGTTCCTGCGCTTTCCAAGATGGCTATTGCCAGCCGTCTGGTCGATCCCGACCTGGAAGTGGATTCGCTGTTTGTGAACTCCACCACCAATACAGACATGCTGAAGGAATTCCCGCTTTACAATTATCGCGCCTTTTCCTCAGAGGAGGAGATGGAGGCATTTTTCGAGGATCGCGAGGATCGCGAAGCGCTTGTCACCATCGAGGGCATGATCAAGCAAATCGGCAAGGGTGAGGATTTGCAGGCTGTCGTGGATACCTCGACAGAGCCCGCGATTATTAACGGAGCCGTTAATTATCAAGGCAAGGATCTTGTGTTCGTAAGGGGCGGTCTCGAAATTTTTGGCTCCAAATACGATACGATTCCGCTTATGGATACCTTGTTCGTCAAAGGCGACGGTACGCTTAGCGTAGCGGGCAGCGGCTTTGTGTTCCATCGAGGCGAGTGGACGCTGGATTTCTACAACGGCTTCCAGAAAAGCATGGAGCGCGCAGAAGAAGACGACGAGGAAGAGGAAGAAGAAGAGGAAGGCGATGAAGACGAAAACGACAATCCGGAGGATGATACGCTCAACGGCTCGCTTTCCTGGGCGCAGGGCAATATCGGCTCCCGTCTGAATCCGATGCGTCAGGTCATGATTGAGGATGTGTACTTTAATCGTCATTCCTTGTTTGCGACGCTGCCTCTGTCACTTGGAGGTTTTACCTTCCAGTTTAATGATTTTGTGCTGCGTGAAGGGGGCTTGTCCTTTGGCGGCAGCATTTCCTTCAAGGTTGTTGATGCGGAAATCAAGGACGTTATTTTCAATAATAAAGGCTTTGTTGGAGTAGAAGCTGACCTTAAATTCGAATTAAACAAAGAGATGGGGCTTCTTAAGCCTGATAGCAAAGCCGAGGGTGTAAACGGCGAGCTGAACATTGTCCATTACCAACAGGCGGTACAAGGAAAGAACAACTACTACGGTCTGAAGTTTGGCGCAGAGCTAAGCAATATGATGGAAGTAGAAGTGGAATTTGCCTTGAAAAAGGTAGATGACGGGCGGATTCTTCCCGATGTTATCGCCTTCGGAACGTCGCTTCCCAAACCGGGAGTGCTCATTACCGGCGCAACCTATTTGACCAAAATTCGCGGAGCGATCCGGGAGCTGGCGGATACCATTGCAGGCGGGTCCAAGGATGATCCATTCCCGTTGACGCTGGAGGCCGGAGTGTCGCTTCGTTTCGGAATTGCGCCGGCATACCATTATGGCGATATCGACCTGACACTGAAGCGGACGGGCATCAAAATTGTCGGCAAAATGGATTTTTCGACAAGTCCCAATGGAGATAACTTGATGCCGATGATTACCGAAGCGCTTCTGGAGGCGCAATGGGTCAAGCCTTGGTTTGTAAGACTGCAGGCCGAGGTTGATATTATGGGATGGGATGTCATTATTGGCAAAGCCGGCATATTCGTAGGACAAAATCTGGAGAAAAACAGAATTGATTTTGAAGGCTTTGTCAGCTCCAAAATCCAGGTTCCGAGCGGAGTTCCGATAGTTGGCGGCATGCCGCTGTCCGGTGTTTACTTCGGTCTGAATAACGACAAGGTTTGGGGAAGCGTCAGCATTTTGTTCATTTCGCTGGGCGTAACCTACTATTGGGGCGGAGGAATTGAATTCGGCACATCCGGAGAAGGCTTGCCGGAAGGTCTGATTCATATGGTTGTCGAAGACCCCGAAAAAGGCTCTCAGCTGGTTGTTATTGGACAAGGTATCGAAACGGTAGCAACCTCTTGGCTTACGCCGGAGAACGACAATCAGGAAATTGTTTACCGTGAACTGGGTAACGGAGTGACGATGATTGACCAGGGTACGCTTGATATCGGAATCGGCGGCATTACAACAAGCAACGGCGGCCGCGTCCACAATATTCCGGTAAACCGGACGAATGGCAGCGCATTGATCGAGGTGTCGTACGACGGGCCTGACGCGCCGGAATTGTCCATCAAGGACAGCACTGGAAAGGCATATCCGATTGTTATAGACAACACGAACACCAACCCGCAGGCTAATGCCTTTACCCAATGGATACCTGCGGCGGCAGCCAGCGATGGCGTAGACGCCTACAAGCTGTACATCATGGTGCCGGAGTCAAAAGTGAAATCAGGAACCGCGGCATGGAAGCTGACCTCGGAGACGCCGGTTGAGACTAAGCTGTTGTCGGTGCCGAGTCTGCCGGAGCTTACCAATGTCGAGTTGAGCAAGGATGCGGCAAACAGCAATCAATTTACCGCTTCCTGGAAGGTGAGCAATCCGAGCGAAGGCGATACCATTAATTTATACCTGACCAAGGACTCCGTCGTTGAGCCGCTTGCCGCTTCCGACGACGTAGCAGCGCCTGGCGATCCGGGCGTACTGATTGCCGGAAATATTCCGGTTGCGGAAAATGGCGAGGGCAGCTATACCATCGATGTAACCCAAGTATCTATGCTGGGAGATGTCGAGGATATTCGGGGCCTGTTGCAGCAGGGCAACTATTATTTGCGGGCGGAGCTGAAGTCGGATGCTACCTATGGCACGATGACTTCGACGCAGCGCTTTGAAATCATCGACCCGCTTGCTCCGGTCAAGGTGAGCAATGTCGAGGTGAAGCCAGCCGGCAATGGCATGTTCTCCCTGTCCTTCAAGCCTGCGGACAAAAAAGCAGGGCATGAAAACTATGAGCACAGTTATTCCATCTTTGCCGAATCCATGCAGGGAGACAAGCTTGCTTCCTATGACAGCTTCGGCGAGCTGCTCTTTACCGAGGAGGAGCTGGCTCCTTACTGGAACGCTGCAGCCGGCCGCTATGAAGGGATTATGGTAGGAGGCTGGACGGCCATTTCGGCGAGCGATGACAGCGCCGGAGAGAAGCATGTAGGTCTGGAGCCAGGCTACAAATATAGCATTTCGGTAACGGCAGCCGTTAAACCGCCGATAGAAGCAGATAAAAACGAAAATTATCATTTTACGGAATCCACGGCGAGCTTGCTGACACTGTTGCCTGTTCCGTCCAATCCGAAGCTGCGCTTGGCTTCGTCCGGGTCATTCGGCTCCAAGCTGGAGCTGCTGACCAATCAGACTTCCCAAAGTATCTCGATTGTATCCGATCAGCCTAATGTAGAGGTTGAGGCCTTTATTGGAGGGGAATCGCTGGGCGTTGCCAAGCTTGCTAATGCAGCGGGCGGCAGTGCGGGTACATTAACCTTTGACCAGTTCAAGACAGATGGCACTTATGCAGTCGAGCTGATGGCGACCAACACGGTTACGAAGGACAAGAGAATTACCCTGTTGTATCTGACGGTGGATACTCTTGCTCCCGTATTGTATATCTCGCAGCCGGATACAGGGGTGCGTACAAGCAATGGCTACATCCAGGTATCGGGGCAGACCAGCAATGACGCCAATCTGACGGTTGGAGGCACGGCTGTGCCAATTGACCGCAATGGAGACGGATCCTTCAGCGCCTCTATCCCCGTTGCTTCCAAGGAACCAACGGTTGATCTGGCGTTTGTGGCCCGCGATGATGCGGGCAACGAAAACCGGGCAGTTGTTGCCATTACCAACGACAGCTTTGAAGCTCCTGTTGGACTTGTGCCGCGCTCCATAACCCTCGCGCCGGGTGAGCAGCGCAAGGTGGAGGCTGTACTGCGTTATCCAAACGGCAAAGCGCCGGACGGCACGCAGCAGTTCAAATCAGTTGTCGCCGGCGGCAACGAAATGGACAGGCTGAGCTACAGCGTTATTGCCGGCGAAACGATATCGCTGGCTAGCGACGGGACTATGCTTGGCATGGGCATTGGAGCTTCCCTCATTGAGGTGAAGTACAAAATTTCGGACGAGATGTCGCTGACCACTTATGTGCCTGTACAGGTGCAAGAGGTTAAGCCGACCTCGCTGCAAAGCATAACCGCCTACACGGCAGGTGTTTCCGGACAATCGAACGTTACCCGGATCGCTGTAACCAGCGCCGGGGAAACAACGGGATATCAGCTTGTATACCGTTCCTTTGCAAGTGGCTCCGAGGCTGCCGTTCCAGCCTTTGGCGATGATTTGACCAACTGGAGCCTGATTCCGGCGGGCGGTGTAGTCAAGGCTGCAGCCGGGGACCGTATTGTAGTTGCCAAGCGGAATTCACTGGATAAGAAAGCAGTGTCCGCCTCCAAGGCCATGTCGGCCGTAGTATGGAGCGCAGGCGCAGGCGGCGGTGGCGGCGGCTTTGGCGGCGGAGGATTTGCCGGCGGAGCTGCGGGCGGCGGCGAAGAGGAAGCAATTGACGCCGAGCCATTTACTTTGATGGTAAATGGAGTGTCCAGCAGTGCGAAATGGATAGGCAGCATATTGACGGCAGATATTTCTGCCAAAAACGCTGATGGAATGAAGGACAATTTGCGTATTGTGTCCAAGGATGCAACGGCAACGGGCTATTCGCTTCGTATTGACAAAGAAACGGTTAGCCGTTTGGCGGCGGACGGAAATTCCATCGTATTTGATCTGGCGAAAGCCAAGCTGACCTTGACTCCGGAGCAATTGAGCAAGGTACAAGGCAATCTGGAGCTGACTATAGCGCCTAATCATGTGGAAGGCGTGAAGCAGGCAGAGAAGGTTGCGCAGTCGGCACAAGCTTCGCTGCTGGGCAAAGGCTCCGGCTTCTCCGTAGCTCTTAATACGGAAACAGACAGCATCAAGCATTTACAGATTGCAATTCCTGATGGAGTCAGCATCAATGATTTGACGGCTATTGTCGAAATTGGGGAAAACGGGTTCTGGACGCCGCTTCCATGGAGTCTGGAAATGATTGGCGGAAAAGCCTATGCGAGCCTGGCTCCAGCCAATGGCGGCAGCCTGTATTTCATGAGCGGCGAGGCATCGTTCCGGGATGTTCCAAACCAATACTGGGGCAAGGCGGGCATCGAAGAGGCTGCGGCAAAACTTCTGGTGCTGGGCAAAGGCCAAGGCCGCTTTGATTACAACGGTCTCGTCAACCGCTCCGAATTCCCGACCATGCTGCTGCGGGCGGCTGGTCTGATGGGACAGACAGCGGAGCAGTCGTATCCTGATGTGCCGGCGGATGCCTGGTATGCGCGCAGCGTGGCGATTGCATCAAGGCTAGGACTGGTGACAGGATTAGGCGATGGAAGATATGCGCCGCAAAAAACATTGTCCCGTCTGGAGGGCATGACCATGATTGGCCGTCTGGTGGAGCAATATGCGCCGGAGTCAGCGCTGACGGACGAGGAAGTTTCCGAAATCATCAGCCGTTACAGCGATGGCGACGCTATTCCTGAATGGGGCAAAAAAGCGGTTGCTATGGCGATTAAACACGGCATTATTACAGGCGATGCGGGAGCTATTAATCCTTCCGGCTCCTTGACGAGAGCGCAAGCCGCCATTATCGCGGTGCGAGTCCAGAAGTGGCTGACTCTTGGCAATCAGCGTTAATCATTTATGCAGCACAGGCAGAGGCAGGCCGTTCTACGGCCTGCCAAAGCCGTTCAATAAACGGAATACTTGTATCCTTACTTGAGGCGGTGTACAAATGGCTCGGAACAGAAAGCAGGCGCTTCGCGCAGCTTTGATTGCTTTTTTGACAGTTGCGATTGTTGGATCGTGGATGCTGGCGGCAGGCGCAAGCGGAACCAAATGGAGCGATTATGCGGAAACGCAGTGGTATGATAATTTTCAGCTAAACGATACGTATACAATTGATACCGCAGCCAAGCTGGCCGGCATTGCCAAGCTGGTCAACGAAGGAAGCGTCAACGGCTTTTCGGGAAAAATATTAAAAATCGCGGCCAATATCGACTTGTCCGCACATGAATGGGTGCCTATCGGTACGGAGGAGCATCCTTTTCGCGGAACGCTTTATACGCCCGTAGGCGAAAGCTATATCATTACGGGGCTTGTTATTGAGGATGCTTCTGCATACGCGGGGCTGGTCGGTAATGCGCAGGACGCGACAATCGGCGGCTTCAGCATTGGAGCGGGCTCTCGCATTACTCTGGGCTCGAATTCCGGCACAAGCGCACTTTATGTCGGCTCTGTTGTCGGCAAGTCGGGCGGCAATGGTACCGTATATGATCTGAACAGCACCGTGTCTATTTCTGTTTACGGCAACGCTCAAAACCTGTATGTCGGCGGTCTGGCCGGCTTTGCGGAAGGAACCGTGTCCAGCTCGGGATACAACGGTGCAATTGATGCCGAGGTTCAGCATGTTGCTGCAGGCGGTCTGGTTGGATACGGCGGTTCGTCCGGCTTGAAAATAAAGCGGGTAACCAATACCGCAGCAATTGCAGCGGAAAGCAATGTCTACTCAGGGGGCGCAATTGCCGGGGGTATCATCGGACAAAGCGCCGGGCAATTGCTGATGGAGGAGGATTCAACTCCGATCAGCAATAGCGGCGGAATAACCGTTATTTCGGAAGGAGTCAGTTATGCGGGGGGAATTGTGGGCAAGGCGGATAGCCTGGTTACCTTCTCCGGAGATACTTCCAATTCCGGTGCGGTTGCCATTCAATCGCCGTTAGGCGAGCTATCGGCTGCAGGCGGTCTGGTCGGAGCGATTACCTCCGAGCTGGTCAATCATCCCGTCAATATTCATTTTGCAGGCAGCGGCACTATTGTCAATAACGGCGGAAGCAATGTCTACACAGGCGGCATAGCCGGAAGACTGGAAACCTCGCTGATTTGGCAGCGGGACTTGCAAGTCGGCGTGGATGTATCTGTATCCGGCGCTTCAAATGTGCATACAGGCGGTTTGATCGGTTTTGCCGGTCAGCAGGTGCAATTTCTCGGCTCCGCGCATCATACCGGAAGCGTTACGGTTGAGCGCGGCAGCGGCTCAGAGCTGAACGAGGCCTACACCGGCGGATTGGTCGGCTTTTCGGATGATCGGATTTTGCTGGACAACGCAACTGCCGGGGCCTACAGCAGCAGCGGCTCCATTAGCGTAACAGGCGACAAAGGCTTGTATACCGGCGGCATCGCGGGTAACCGCGCCTTTGCCCGGACGAGCGGAAACGCGGACAATGTAGCCAGCACTGGCAACATCGACGTGACAGGGTCAAGTCTGCTGTATACCGGGGGATATGTGGGCGTTATTCCTGCCGATGCAGCGGATTTCGGATTGCAGGGGCTGGCTTATGCGGGCAAAGTTACTGTATCGGCCGCAAGTTCCGACAGCGAAAACATGGTAGCGACAGGCGGCATCGTTGGCTATTATGCAAAGGCTGCGGGGGTTGACGCGCTGCTGGCTGACCTGTCCTTCAGCGGACAGCTTTATGCATTGGGCGGCGGAGCCTTTACATACACGGGCGGCATTGCCGGATATGTGGAAAAAGGCGACATCCAAAATGCCTCGGCCGGAGCTAATGCGGAGGAGCATGCGCTTATTGAATCCGACGGCAAGCTTGGCGGCGTGGCGGGTTTCCTGAACGGAAGCGTAGACGGAGCAAAGGTTGCTAATGCGACTCTTGTGGCACGGACGCCGAATAGTGATATTGGCGGCGTGGCCGCAATCGCGTCCGGAACGCTGGCGGGCGCTCGCGTAGGCGATCCGCTGGGAGAAGACAAGGCTTCAGTTGTGATAAAAGTTTACCTGGACAATGACGGCGAGGACAACCTGACAGCGGGCGGCGTTGTCGGACGCAACGAAGGCAGTCTTCTTGTAAAAGACAGCTCCATTGCCGGCAGCTCGCTTCTTGCCGAGGAAGGGCGCAGCGGCTATACGCTGGGCGGCATTGTTGGCGCTGCAACGGCTGAAGCCATTTTGGGCGAGCCGGAGCAGCCGCTTGAGGCCAAGAACCTGTTCATAAAGGGAGCGGCTTCAAACAGCCTGCTGGGCGGAGTGGTTGGCCGCAACGGAGCAGTTGAGCTTTATTTGTCTACTGAGGCTGTCAGCATTGAGGCAGCAGGAGATGAATTGGCTGCGGGCGGCGTCATGGGCTTAAACGAGGCGCGGAACGGTGCAGAAACAACGGCTCTCAAGGCCTTGCGCACAAGCATTGAGGCATCGGGCGCTTCCATCGACGCGGGCGGCATTGCCGGACGCAATACGGGACGGCTGGTGAACGCCGTATCAACTGAAGGCGTCATTACGTTAACTGGCGCATCCAATTCCGGCGGAGGCATAGCCGGATTAAACCACGGTGATATTGAGGACAGCAGCGCGGTGGACCTGACGCTTAACGGAGATGTGGACGGTGCTTTGCTTGGCGGGATAGCAGGCGTATCCAGGCCGCTGGCCGCTGACGCTCCCCGTCCTTCCATAACCAGCTCCACGGTTGTATCGACCGAAACCTTGCTGGGTACGATTACACAGCCGAACGTCAGGCTGGGCGGCATTGTTGGCCGTTCTGCCGATACGGACATTGTTGATCCCGTTGTAAAAGCGGACAATTCCGATTACGTGATTTTAACAGTGAAGGCGCCCAACAGTTATGCAGGCGGCATCGTCGGCGAATCGGCGGGCGGCAGCATTAAAGGAGCTGGCAATACGACTTTGCCCAACGTGCAGCAGTTGTTCATTACAACTTCGACTGCGGCAGCCAATGCGCGCGCAGGCGGCATAGCCGGTCATGCCGACAAAACGGCGATTAAAGGCATAACAGGCAAAAGCATCAACCTGAATCTGGCGGGCAGCGATACTATGGCCGGCGGCGTAGCGGGACATTTCCAGGCGTCGGACAGCGCTGTTATTAGCGGGATTTACATGGATATGGTTAGCGTCAAGGCTGTGGAAACAGCAGCAAATTCCAGACTTGGCGGGGCAATCGGCCTGAACGATAGCCGCGCTTCCGATGCGGGAGCTAATCCGGCTTCTGCTTCCAGCACGCTGCAGCATACACGGATTATTGGAAATCTGTCCAATTCCAATTCGCCGGTTGTAGAAAATCGTGCAAGCAATGCTATAGTCGGCGGGCTGCTGGGCGAAAACCGAAGCCTTGTAGCCAATACAAGCATCATTGACAAAATCGTTGTATTATCCCGGGGCAACGGCAGCATTGTCGGCGGGTATGCCGGCGTCAACCGCGCAGACGGCACGCTTTATTATACCTACGCCAATGCCAACCTTTCCGTTCAGGGGCAGGATGTTGCGGTTGGAGGACATACCGGACTGAATGAAGGACAAATCATGTCCTCTTATGTAGATATTGATGTCAAAAGCCAGGCTTCAGGCACCTCGTCAAAAGCCGTTCCGCTTGGCGGACTTGTGGGGATAAACAAGGGTCTGATTGACAAATCCTACGCGGTTTCGGCCGTTTCTTCTACCGGCGCATACAGCGTAACGGGCGGACTGGTCGGAGACCAGCTGGCAGGAACGATCCGTTACTCCTATGCGGGCAAGCAAGTAGCCGCTTCCGGGGCTTCCAGCTTTGCCGGCGGCTTTGCAGGACGAATTGGCGGCGGAGAAATAAAGGAGAGCTATTCCGCGGCAAATGTAACATCGAGCGGAGGCGCTCTTAGCGGTGGTTTTGCGGGACGTTATGACAATAGCAGCAGAGCGCTGCTGTACAAAACGTATTACATCAAGGACGATGCGGTTGCTATCAACAAGGATTTGCCGGATTTTGCCGCCGGTGAATTCAATTGGCTGAATGCGCCGGGCAGACTCAGCACGCTGCTTGATGAAACGCTCAGAAATCGCGATGTTTTTCCAGGCCTGTCGGGCTGGGATTTCAATACAATCTGGCGTTACGGCTCCTTGAATGCGAAATATCTGTATCCCGAGCTGATCCGCACAGCCAATAGCGGCGGCGGAGACGGCGGCACAGAAGTAAATGCCAGCGTCAATTGGTATACTCGCAACATTGACGCACTCACCTTCCAGATTACTAGCGAAGCCGAGCTGGCGGGCCTGGCCGGTCTTGTTAATGGAACTATTTTGGGAGTGGAGCGGCAGGATTTTGCAGGCAGGACAATCCGCCTTATGAATCCGGTTCATATTCAATCGGATGACTGGATCTCTATCGGGGCAGGGGAAGCTACTCCATTTGAAGGCACGTTTGACGGTGGCGGACATTTGATCGACGGCTTGTCTGTGGAGTCTGGTCAGGAGATGTCGGGCTTGTTCGGCGTCATTGGCGAGGGAGCGACAGTAGAGAAGGTGTATTTGGAGCCTGTTTCCATTACGGGTGACGGCTACGCAGGGTCTCTTGCCGCTATCAACCATGGCGTCATTACAAACGTCAAAGTAGATTTACCCGATACCTTTGCCATTAAAGGCAATATTGTCGGCGGGTTTATCGGCGCCAATACCGGGACGCTGGAGGCGGTTACGCTGCTGTTCCCGCAAGGGGTATCCGTGGAAGCAGTTGGCCGCGATGCCATCGCAGGCGGTATTGTCGGAGACAACAGCACGGCTATCAAGCCGGGGCTATTCAGCCAGCTTGAGCTGCTCGGAACCGTCAGAAGCTCCGCCCAAGGCGCTGTGCTCGGTGGATACATCGGACAGCAGGCCGGAGACTTCAGCGGCTTTGATATAACAATTGATCATAACGTAGCTGCGGAAGGGCAAGATTCGGTTGCCGGCGGGGTAATCGGACGTCATTTGTCAGGAGCAACGGAAAATTTGAACGTTCTGCTTGGCAGCGGCAGCATTAAAGCGCCGGCGGACGGAACGACGGCAGGGGCTGTCACAGGCGTGTCGGCAAGCGGAAACAAGCTGCGCAGCATTAACCTGCAAGGCAATCCGGCTGCTGCGCCAATTATCGGCGGAGGCATTCTTGGCGGAATGGTTGGCCAAAAAACAGGCGTGTCTGGCAGCCAATACGATGCGGAAGAGCTTTCGGCTACAGGCTTGCAGCTGACCGCGCCGGAAGAAGCAGCCTCCGTAACTATGGGCGGTTTGTTCGGAAAGCTGGTAAACGGCGCAGCTAACGGGCTGTATGCCGAAGGTAATATTGTGTCTCATGCCTCCCAAGGCATTGTTGGCGGTATTGCTGGTGAAGTGCGCGACAGCTTGTTAAACAATGTGGAGTCGCTTGTCCATATTACGTATGAAGGCGTCAAAGGCCAAGCGGCGATTGGGGGCATAGCCGGTTTGCTGGCTGCCGCCGATCACGACCAATCCTTTGATTTAGGGGGAAGCCTCCCTTATTACAGCGGCTTGTATAGGGGCTTAGCCAAAGGTATTACGTTAAAGGCTGTCGGCAGCGGCAGCTCGGCAGATATTGCTATCGGCGGTTTGGTTGGCAAGCTTGACGCTTCCGTTTATTTCAGCGAAGCCGATGCAGAATTGTCCGCCGCCGGAGCGCTTGTGGCGGCACTGGGCGGCCTGACAGGCGAAAGCAGAGGCATTATTGTCCAATCCGAAAGCTTCGGCGTTCTGAAGGCCTCTACTAATACGGAGCAATACGTAGGCGGAGCAGTAGGCTATGGCGAAGGTGGAGGCATTTATTATACCTATGTCACCTCCGGAGGCAAAGCCTTGAAGGTGCAGGAGCCTGTTACTCGCCTTCCCCAAATGCCGGTTGCTTATGCCGGCGGCTTTATCGGTCTGGGCAACGGTGTAAACATGCAAGGCATAAGCACCGATATGCCCGTAACGGTGATCAGTGACAGCAAAGAGGATAGCGTTTATGCCGGCGGCTTTGCCGGAGCGTTTGGCGAAAGCAGCGCGGCTGGCACTGGCAGACTCAAGGATGGATACGCAAAAGGAAAGGTTGAGGTGCAAGCCAAGTCGGTTGTTATTGCAGGGGGCTTTGCGGCGTCTATCAACCGCTACAATGTGACGGATGCCTATGCTTCAGGCAATGTTTCCATCACCGGCTTTGATACCCGGACAGGCGGTTTTGCGGGAGCGGTGGAGCGTCTGGCTGCGGTAAGCAACGTTTATGCCGGACAACAATTGCTCAAAGCGACGGGCGTTGCATCTGCAACGCGAGCTTATATTGGCGGCTTTGCCGGGTACAATGACGGCGCAATAAGCGGAGTATACGCCAATCCGGCGGATATCGCCCTGAGCGCGGCTGGAGCCAGCGCCTATAAGGGCGCCTTGATTGGTTATCAATACCGCGAGGGCAGCGTCTCAGATTCGCAATATGCTGCTTCCCTAGCTCCAACCGGCCATGATTTGGGCTTGTCGAGCCAACTGGAGCAGAAGGACAGACTTGCCGAGCTTGCGCTGGATACATGGCAGCTGCGGATCGATGCAGGCTTCCTTCTGAATGACGGAGAGAGCGGTTATCTTGTCCAAACGCCATATCAGCTGTTTGCTACAGCTCTGGTCGGCAGCGAGGATACCGCTCTGGACTTTTACCGGTTGTTCAATCGTGCGGCCATGGAAGCGCCAAATGCCGTCATCAAGCTAGGCGCTGACATCAATCTGGCCAATATGCGCTGGAAGCCGTATGTCAATTTCCGCGGCGAGTTTGATGGAGCAAATTATGCAATCAAAGGTTTGAAGGTTGCGGCAAGCTCTGGTGCACAAGGCTTTATAACAACAAACTATGGCTCTGTTGTCCGGCTTGTTCTGGACAACGCTTCAATCTCCACGGGCTCTGCCGGCAATGATGCCGCTGGTCTGGTGGCAGGCATTAACAGCGCCTCCGGCATCATTGCCGATGTGCGGGTTAAAGGAGCCAGCTTCGGCGGCAATGCCGGAGGCATCGCCGGAATCAATGATGGAACTATCGAAAAGGCGAATGTTCATGCCGAAGTAAAAGGAAGTCTTTTGGCGGGAGGCGTTGCAGGTCGAAATAATGGACAATTGCTGCTCTCCTCGTCAAGCGGCACGGCTGCCGCTCCGACTGCGGGAGGCATTACCGGCGAAAATGGCGATAACGGCGAGTTGAATCAAGTGTTCTCATACGGACAGGTAACTGCAACTGATCCTGCCAGCGCGAATGGCGGAGGCCTTGCTGGCTATTCATCCGGCATAATTACACGCAGCTACTTCTCGGGCAGCGTTGAGGCAACAGGCTCCGGCTTTGCGAGAGCAGGCGGTATAGCGGGCTATGCGGCTGGCGGAACGATCAGCGAAGTGTTTAATGTGGGAGACGTTCAGGCAAGCGACAATGGCATTATTGCTCGCGGTCGAACCTTCTTTGGCGGCATTGCAGGACAGAAGGAAGCTGCGGCATCCATCCAGGGCAGCTTGTATAACAAGCAGATGCTTAAAGCGGATACCGCCTACTACAATGAGGCTGGCGTACGGGTTGCTGGCAGCGCCGATGGTCAAGCTCGCGGTCTTTCGGGACGCGCCTTGACGGGCAATGTGCTGCCTGAGGAACTGCAAGCGGATTTCTGGCAAAGCAAAGCAGGCTTCTACCCGCAGCTTAAAGCCTTTGGCGGCAGCGCGCGCTCTTTAATTAGCGCGGCGGCATTAACGTTTGATGAACCCGCCAATGTATACAGCGCAATCCAAAGCTTTACGCTGTCGTCTTCTTCAGACATTCCGTGGAAAGCTGCCGGAGCGTCGCTGCGTACCTTCGGCACAACGATTACAGGTACGGCAACTACAGCTACCGGAAGGATTAGCGCAACTGTAGCCTCGGCCTCAGAGCCGTCCAAAACGATTGTTATTCGCAAGACAGCGCCGATCTATGAGCAAACCGCGCTGCCTGCTGTATTTGCCCAGGCAGAGGCTACGTTCAAGGACAGCCAGAGAGTGGATATAACAACCGATGAGCCAGGCGGGGTTATCTACTACACGTTGAATGGCACTACGCCTGTTCCGGGCACTCCATCAACAACGCTGTATACTGGACCGCTTGGGCTGAATACAACCACTACGGTGACGGCTATCGTTACAGCAGTGGACAAGGAAGCAAGCGCGCCTGTTAAGCGTACATGGAGGCTAGAGCCAGGCATCACGTTTGGAGGAGGAGGCTTTATGCCTCAGCCGGAACCAAAGACCGAGGTTACGATGACCATCGGCGATCGTGAAATTCCGCTGAACGGCAAGGAGCCCGTCAAGGCGGCAATCAACAGCATAGTCAGTCTGAACGTGCCTTCCGATGTGGTAGTGTATTACACCGTTGACGGATCGGAGCCAACAACAGCAAGCCTTCGCTACAACGGCGAAATCTGGGTTACGGGCGATATGACCATCAAGTTTATAACCAGCAAGGACAAGGCAGTCCGTATGGTTAGATACGAGGTTCACCCTGCTGGATTCGCCATCAAATCCGACGCGGCGCAGGTCCGCTACATGGCGGCGTCCCCAAGCGGAATGTTCCGTCCGGATGTGGCTATTAGCAGATACGAGCTTGTAACGGCATTATCCAATTTGCTGAGCTTCGAGCAAGCGCCAATCGGCTCGATGTTTTCCGATATCTCGAAAAACTCGTCCGCTATGGTTGCCAAATTTGCTTCCTCTGGGATTGTACAAGGCTATCCTGACGGTGCGTTTAAAGGCGATAAAGGACTGACGCGCGCAGAGCTCGTTGTCATTCTCTCCCGGGTGCTCAAGCTGGAGGTTGATCCTGCTGCTGCCGCTGCGCCTTCATTCACGGACACAAGCAAGCACTGGTCCGCAAGCTATGTTGAAGCGTTTGTGCGCTCTGGCTATGTGAAGGGTTATCCCGATGGCACATTCCGTCCGTCGAAGCTGGTAACAAGGGCGGAAGCGGTTGTGCTTCTGAATAACATTATGGGCACGGCAACAGATGCAAGCGGAAATGCCGACATTAAGGATGTATCCCAGCGGCATTGGGCGTATCAACAAATTTTGGCCGCAACCAAGTAGCAGCATGAATAAATGAGGAGGCTTGCAAGCATGAAACGGGGGATAGGCGCCTTGGCGCTGCTGATACTGACACTGGCTGTTTTTCTGTCCGCGAATGCTCCTTCAGAAGCGCAGAAGGAACCGGTTTATGGCGCAAAGGACGTTTACCGCAATGCAGAAAAGGCAGTATTCTACATTCGCAATTTGACCAAGGAGGGCACGCTGCGATCGGTCGGCACCGGTTTTGTTCTTACGGAAGGCGGGCAGGCCGCCACTGCCTATCATGTGGTCAAAGAGGCAGCCTCCCTTGAAATTACACTATCAGACGGAACGCTGATCAAGGGGGCTTCGGTTGTTGCTTATGACGAGTTTATGGATACGGCGCTGCTGAAGCTTCCCAAGCCTCCCTCCGGGCGCCCGTATTCCGCCATCGCATGGCGGGAGGCGAGCGTTGCGCACGGGGAGCGCGTATTTGCGATAGGGTACCCGCTTAAAGCAACACCGATAATGACGGAGGGCATTGTAAGCTCGCCAAAGGCAGAGATCAACAGCCGCGACCGTATATTAATTTCTGCGGACATTGCAAGCGGCATGTCGGGCGGTCCGGTGCTTGATGAATACGGCGAGGCGATAGGTTTGATATCGGGCTCGCTCAGAACGATGCAGGGCATTCACCTTGTAGTCGGAAATAAGCAGTTCAAAGAGCTGGGAACCAAGTGAACACAAACTGCTCCCTCAGTTGATAATGAAATAGATAAGGCTTCTCGGGCGTAAATTCGACAAAATTAGCGTTTTATTTTCAAAAATGCCTTGGAAATGGAAGAAGTAATGAAAACCTCCCTTTTTCGGGAGGTTTTTTTCTGTGGCCATAGGGCTAAAGCATCTGTATAAAAAGCTGCTTGCTTAAGCTCCTTTCCCTTCCATTTTGTCCAGCATGTTTGTTGTGGCTTGCCGGGTCCATTACTTCTTGCTCATTTCTCATCCCGATCTATCGTTACGCTTTAGGTTCAACTTCACATTGACTCCGCCTTTTACAAACGATAAAGTTATGATATAAACTAACTTATCTAACAAAATTATTTTATTTGTTTGATTTGTTGCATTTTTGTTGCGTGCTTTGTTGAGTAGGAAGGAGGCGTATATGAAAGGCAGATACCTATCAGATGCAAAACGAGTCAAAGCCGGTTTATTATCGGGTCTTGCGATTATGATTGTATCGAGTCTTGCTGCATGCACCGATTCTGGCGGCAAAGAACCAAAAAAATGGAGATTTGAAGCAGAAAACGGCATGTTATCGGGCGTTGAGGTTGCTTCGGCTGGCGAAGGCTTCTCCGGCGATGGTTATGTAACGGGATTTGAAGAGGAAGACGATGCTGTAGAAATAAAACTCCAGGTCCCGGATGAAGGCTTGTACCGTATGAACATCGGCTACCGGAATGACAATGAGGATAAGATGGGCTGGCTAGCACTTAACGGAAAGCCCTTTGGCGATGTAAGGCTTGCCGCCTTTGAAGGCTTTACGGATGTCTTTGCGGGGAAAGTGCTGCTTAATAAAGGTGAAAATACGGTAAAGATCACCAGACATTGGGGCTGGTACGACATTGATTACGTGGAGCTTGTCAAAGCGGAGCCGCGACCGCAGCATGAAGTGGAGAACAAGCTTGTTAACCCCAATGCGTCCAAGGAGGCGCTTGACTTGCATGGATACCTGGTGGAGCAATACGGCAAGTCTATTCTGGCCGGGCAGCAAAATCTTCAGGATGCTTTGCTGCTTAACTGGAATTACGGGAAGCTGCCCGCCATAGCGGGATTTGATCTGATTGAGTATTCTCCTACCCGCGCAGCGAACGGCTCAACGTCGCGGGAAATTGAAAATATGCTTCAGTGGCATGAGTTAGGCGGTATTGCGACGCTTGCCTGGCATTGGAATGCCCCTGCTCACCTCATTAACTCTGATCAGCAGCCGTGGTGGAAGGGCTTTTACACCGAAGGAACAACCTTTGATCTGGAGAAGACGCTTGCTCAGCCGGAGTCGGAGGAATACCGTTTGATGATCAGCGACATAGATGCCATCGCAGTGCAACTGAAACGTCTGCAGGAGGCAGGCATTCCGGTTTTGTGGCGTCCGCTGCATGAAGCGGAGGGCGGCTGGTTCTGGTGGGGGGCCAAAGGTCCTGAGCCTGCCAAGAAGCTGTATCGTCTGCTCTATGAGCGGTTAACGGCTTATCACAACATTAATAACCTGATCTGGATATGGAATTCAGAAGAACCCGAGTGGTATCCCGGTGACGATGTAGTGGATATTGTCAGCGTGGATTCTTACCCTCAGCCGGGAGACCATCATCCCGTCAGCCGATCCTATGAAGGGCTGGCAGAGCTGGTTGGAAACCGCAAGCTGGTTGCGTTGACGGAAAACGGTTCCATTCCCGATCCTGACTTGCTGGAGAAGTATGAAGCCTACTGGAGCTGGTTCTGTACCTGGACGGGCGAGTTTATTGATGACGGCAAGCATAACAGCGAAGATTATATTCGATATGTGCTGAACCATGAACGAGTCATTACGCTGGACGAGGTACCGGACTACCTGAAGCCGGGCGCTATTCCAAATTAGAAAGCGCTATAGTATCATATCGTTATACACGACGATGAATTTTTCATGAATGGATGAGACGGATGAGAAATAAGGTCACGATGCAAGAAATTGCCGATATGGTTGGCGTCTCCAAGTTTGCCGTATCCCGTGCGCTCAGCTCCAAGCCGGGAGTCAGCCCGCAAACGAGAGAAATGATTTTAAAAGCGGCGGGACAGCTCGGCTACTTCAAGCATCACGAGCCGCCCAAGAAAAATATTGAGATGAAGCCGCTTCAAGGGGCTGCGATATCAGGCACCATTGTTGTTTTGTTTCCAAACGTTCGTTATCAAAATATGGAGTCTATTTATTGGGGGCCCGTTCTGGAGGGCATAACAAGCCGTTTGAACCACGAAGAAGCGGATATATTGACGCTGACGGAACCAACCGGCGACCGGATGTTTGAATTGCTGAATCCTAACGCTATTCAAGGCATCATTACGGTAGGCTGCATCTCGACGCAAATCTTAATGGATATCGGACGGCTGCATATTCCCGTTGTTATGGTGGATCATTACGATCCTGCCTTTCAATGCGATGCCGTTTTTGCGGATAATTTCTCCGGCATGCGCAGCCTGATGGTGAAGCTTATCAGCAAGGGGTATCGGCGGTACCAGTTTGTAGGCAGCATTAAAGATGCGCAAAGCTTCTATGAGCGCTGGATCGCTTACAAAACAACGCTGGAGGAGCATGGAATCGAGCTGAATCAGGACCCCGTCCTTATCGGACCGGAATCCGACGATATGTACAAAATGATGCCTTTTGTCAATCTGGAAACGCTTCCCGATGTATTTATTTGCGCCAACGATTCCAATGCCGCTTATCTGATCGACGAATTGGCCAAACGCGGCATATCGGTGCCGGATCAGTGTGTAGTTACCGGTTTTGACAATACGATCGATACCCATCCTATTCTGGCAACCGTACATGTCAACAAGGAGCTGCTCGGCATCCGCGCCGTTGACCAGATATTGTGGAGAATTATGAATCCGGAAAGCGCTCATGAGCGCAAGCTGATTTCCGGCGAATTGATTCTGCGCGAGCAATACGCCAAAGCTCTACTCTAGAACTTATTGCTTTTGCGTGCTCTGCTGGCCGTCTAAAAAGATACACAAAAGCCGGATTAGAGCAGCAAAGTTGAACAGAGCAAACAAAATCAAACAAACCAAACAAAAGCAAACCCCGAGAAAGCCGATAATACGGTATTCTCGGGGTTTGCTTTTTTAGGCTGCTGTCATGGGCTGAAAGAGCATTTTAGGAATAGTACCTGATTGTTGGAGTCAGCCTGCGGAAGGCGCAGGGACGTTTTGGTGATAACATTCTTTTACCTCGCATAATATGTGAATACAAAACATATCGACATTCTGCGGCAGAAGAAAAAGTGATGTTTGCAAACAAAAGCTAACAAAAAGAAAAACACAAGTAATCTTTGTTGCGAAAAATTATTGACTGGTTTTGGAAGCGGTGTTATTATGACTTTGCAGATAGTTGAGCGTACAGACCGCCAATAATAGCTCAACAAGCTATACTTACCTTAACAAGGGGGATTTTCAATGAGAAGATTGAAAGTGCTTACATTGGTTTTGTTTGTTATGGTTATGATTGTATCCGCTTGCAGTAGCGGAGGTTCGAGCGAACCAACGGCCAAACCTTCTGACTCTACGGCCCCGCCTGCAACTGTTGAGCCGACGCCATCAGAAGAACCGGCTAAAACAATTGATTTAGGCGGCCGCACGATTCGTATCGCAGCATGGTGGGATGAAAAGCCGAAGGGTGAGACAGCGGGAGAAAAGGCGCGTCTGGAAAAAATGGCTCAGCTAGAGAAGGATTACAATTTTACTTTCGAGTTTATCAATGTTCCATTCGAGGAATACATGGATAAATTTACGACAACTGTGCTAGCGGGCGAACCGTTTGCAGATGTTCTGATCATGGAATACAAGCGGGCGATTGTTCCCGTCAAGGCGGGGCAGGTGCTGCCGATCAGCGAATTTACAACCGCTGCGAATGATATCAACAATGAGCAGAAGCTCGTTACGAAGCTGCCTGCACTGGGCGGAGGGGAATACTCCTTCAACTCGCCTGGCGTATCCGTAGTGGGACTTCACTACAACCGGGATTTGTTCAAACGCCTTGGTTTGCCGGATTTGCAGGAGCTGTACAATAAAGGCGAATGGACCTGGGATTCCTTCCTGGATATTGCCAAGCAGGCGACTCGCGATACCGACAACGATGGTAAAATCGATACCTTCGGCTACTCGGGATGGCCAGCGGATTTAGCGCGCCACTTTGCAGCAGCCAACGGAATAGCCTTTGTCGACGATGCCACAATGACGGATATGTCGACGGATCCCAAGATGATTGAAACGCTTGAATTGGTAAACCGCGTAATCAATGTTGAAAACGTAACCAAAGTAAAAACAGGAAATAAAATGGATTGGAATGAAACCAATACCTTTAAAGACGGCGATGTGGCCATGGGCATTCAGTATGACTGGAACATCGGCGATTTGACCTTTGAGGTAGGCGTGGTGCCGATTCCGAAGGGACCATCCGGCGACGGGCAGCACACCTATGCCAATACGGCGCTTAACGGCTGGTTTATTCCTAAAGGCGTGAAGGACCCGCAAATCGTGTATCAAATTTTTGAAGAAATGAGAAATGTGCCTCCAACAGAGGAATACCTTGGCCAGGATTGGCTGGAATCCCGTTATAAAACGGAAGCCGACATCGCAATGGCGCTGGAGCATATCAATGGAACCGGGAAAATTTCGGTTGAAGAGGGCATTCCGGATTATCCGTTCTTCGCCATCATGGACGATATTATCGTGAACAATCAATCCGTCACTGCAACCGTGGAGAAATATAAGGCAGAAGCTCAAGCCTCTCTGGATAAAGTAGGCAAGTAATTAAGTTGAAGAGGGAGGTGTGCCGTATTCCGGTGCACCTTTCTGTTTTTCTGGCGTGTAGGGAAGGGCAACTGTTTTGCCTGTTCCTTCTCTATCCGTTTCTTCTTAGCTGCATAGTACGAAGGAGGGCTAGCCTTGATCGCGCATAAAGTGGTGAGAGCTGCTGCATTGGCGTTTATTGTTTTGACAATGGCGGTTGGAGTTCCGGCGGGACCCGGCAGCTATAGCTTGGCCGAAGGTTCATCGGCTTCCGTCGGCGCTTCGGGAAAGGCGGAGGATCTCGGCAAGCTGAACGAGATATTGCCAGGCGGAATGAATTATTCGGGATATCTAGCGCAGCACGAAAGCGCCGTTATGCCGGACAGCGAGGTCATTATCGAAGCCGGGCAATACACAAAGGGCGAAGAGCTTGCGGCAGTTGAGAGCTTCGAGGGCATGGAAGGCGTTTCAGTGCATACCGGCGAGCAAGGAATGGTGGAATGGGAATTTAATGTGCCGGCAAGCGGTTTTTATCATATATCCGTTCAGTATTATCCTGTCGAGGGCAAAAGCTCCAGTATCGAGCGTTCTCTGTTGATTGACGGTGAAATTCCGTTTGAGGAAGCAGCTTATCTACAATTCGACCGCGTGTGGGACAACGAGCTAGAGGAAGTGGAGCGGGACAATCGCGGCAATGACCTGAGACCGAGGCAGAAGGAAGCGCCGGTCTGGCGCGAGGTGCTGCTCAAGGACTATGAAGGCTATTATGACGAGCCGTTCCGCTTCCATTTTACCGCTGGCAAGCATACCTTGGCGTTTGTTTCGCAGCGCGAGCCTATGGTGATCCGGCAGCTCAAGCTGTTTCAGCATCAGGAGGCGCCAGCTTACGAGGAAGTGCTTAAAGAGTATCAGGAGCATGGCTATCAGGAGGCAAAGGACGTTTTGATTACGGTGCAGGGAGAAGCCGCGACGGCCAAATCGTCTCCAACGCTTTATCCACAGACAGAGCGGTCCAGTCCGGCGGTTTCACCCTACAGCCCGTCCATGATTCGGGTCAATACGATCGGCGGTCTCAATTGGCGCATTCCTGGCCAATGGATTCAATGGGAAATTGATGTGCCGGAGTCCGGCCTGTACAATATCGCGTTTAAGGCGCAGCAAAATTATGTAAGAGGCATTTATTCCACGCGGAAGCTTAGCATCGACGGCAAAATTCCGTTTAAGGAAATGGAATTGGTGCCGTTCCGCTTCAAAAGCGATTACCGGCTGGATGTTATGGGAGAAGACGAGCCGTATTTGTTCTATTTGGAGAAGGGCAAGCACACGCTGGAGATGGAGGTTAGCTTGGGCGAATTCGCGCCTCTGATCCGCGATGTGGAAGAAAGCCTGTTTAATCTGAACTCCATGTACCGGAAAATATTGATGATTACCGGCACGCTTCCGGATCAATTCCGCGATTATCGCGTGGAGCAGCAAATTCCGAGCCTGCTGGAGACGTTCAAGACGGAAAGCGACAGGCTGCAAAACGTCAGCAAGGAGCTGTATCGGCTAGCGGGCGGCACCAGCGACGCGGAGGCGCTTCTCAAAACGATGGCGCTTCAGCTGGATGAAATGGTCGAGCGGCCGGATACCATCCCGAGGCGGCTGGGCAGCTACAAGACGAATACCGGCGGCTTGGGCACGTGGCTGCTCCAGACCCGGGAGATGCCGCTGGAAATCGACGAATTTTATGTGTATTCGCCGGATCAGAAGCTTCCCAAAACGGGGGCCGGCTTTTTTCAGAACATGAAGCATGAAGTCAGCACCTTCCTGTATTCCTTCTTTATTGATTACAACCAGATAGGCAACGTTTCGGAGGGCGGAAGCGACTCCTCGGTAACGGTATGGATCGGCAGCGGCCGCGACCAGGCGAACACGCTGAAGGCGATGATCGACGAAACCTTTACGCCGCTGACGGGCATCGACGTTAATCTCAAGCTGGTGCAGATGCATACGCTGCTGCCCGCTACGCTGGCAGGCCAAGGGCCGGATGTTGCGATGCAGATTGGCAACGATATTCCCGTCAACTACGCAATGCGCGGAGCAGCTGCGGATATCTCGAAGTTTGATGATTTTGATACCGTGGCGGAGCGATTCCGTTCAAGCGCTTTGGTTCCCTATACGTATGAAGATGGCGTATATGCATTGCCGGAGACGCAGACATTCAACATGCTCTTCTACCGCAAGGATGTGCTCCATGAGCTGGGGCTTGAAGCACCCGATACATGGGAGGATGTTGCCAGCCTGTTTGCGGTATTGAACAAAAACCATATGGAATTCGGCTTGCCGCTTGTCCTGCAGCCGCAATATCCGGGCGAAAATATTCCTCCCAATTCCGTTTACGCTATGCTGCTGCTCCAGAACGGAGGCCAGTTCTATCGGGACGGGGGCAAGGAATCGGATTTGAATTCCAAGGTGGGCATCGAAACGTTCAAGACCTGGACGGAGTTTTATACGGATTACAGGCTGGAGCGGGAATTTGATTTTGCCAACCGCTTCCGGACGGGTCAAATGCCGATTGGCATTGCGGATTATACCGTCTACAACCAGCTAACCGTATTTGCTCCGGAAATTCGCGGCTTATGGGGCTTCGTGCCAGTGCCGGGTACGGTTCAGGCGGACGGCACGATTAGCCGGGAAGTGGCAAGCGGAGGCAGCGCAACGATTATGCTGGAAAGCGCGGACGACAAGGAAGCCGCGTGGGAGTTTATGAAGTGGTGGACCAGCGATGAAATTCAGACCACCTTTGGCCGGGAGATGGAAGGGCTAATGGGAGCCGCCGCGCGTTATCCAACGGCCAATATCAATGCGCTTGACAGCTTGCCTTGGCCGGTTAAGGACTATGAGGCGCTGAAGGCCCAGTTCCAGGAAGTGCGCGGCATTCCGGAGGTTCCGGGGGGTTATTTTACAGGTCGCCATTTGCTGAACGCTTTCTATAGCGTTGTGGTCAACAGTCAGGACCAATATGTAGGCAGCATTCGAATTCCAGGCGAAAAAGCGGAACCGAGGGAAACGTTTATAGAGTACGTGCGATACATGCAGGAGGAAATACAGAACAAGCGCAAAGAATTTGGCTTGGATGAGTGAGGGGGATTGGCATGTCTGAAGTCGCCATTAAGGATATAACCCCGGGCAAGGCTGAGATGGGAAAGACAAGACGTCCCCAGTCCTGGTGGAGCCTCAAGAAGGAGGCCATGAAGGCCAACAAGCATGCGTACGTGATGCTTGCTCCGTATATGCTGCTGTTCGGTTTATTTACGGTGCTGCCGGTTGTCATGTCGGTGCTGATCAGCTTTACGTATTTCAATATGCTGGAGTTTCCGCGTTTTATCGGGTGGCAGAACTATTCCAGGCTGTTTCTGGAGGACGACATCTTCCTGATTGCCGTCAAAAACACACTGCTGTTTGCGGCGATTACGGGACCGCTCAGCTATGTTGCCTGCTTCGTGTTTGCCTGGATCATCAACGACTTGCGGCCCAAGCTGCGCGCGTTTATGACGCTGATTTTTTACGCGCCGTCGATTTCCGGCAACATTTATTTTATTTGGCAAATGATTTTTTCGGGAGATCGGTACGGAATCGCCAACGGCTTCCTGATTCGCTGGGGCATCCTGCTGGAGCCGATCCAGTGGCTGAGGACCGAAATTTATATTTTGGCCATTATCATTCTGGTTCAGCTCTGGCTTAGCTTGGGTACCGGCTTTCTGGCCTTTATCGCCGGTCTTCAAACTGTAGACAAAACGTTATATGAGGCAGGAGCGGTAGACGGCATCAAAAATCGCTGGCAGGAGCTTTGGTATATTACGCTGCCTTCCATGAAGCCCCAACTGATGTTTGGCGCGGTCATTCAATTAACGACCTCCTTTGCGGTTGCCGACGTTTCGATTTATTTGGCCGGCTTCCCTAGCGTCAACTATGCGGCCGAAACGATCGTGACGCATCTGATGGACTTTGGCACCATCCGTTTTGAAATGGGCTTTGCGTCCGCCATTGCAACGGTGCTGTTTACGCTGATGGTTGGCACCAACCTGATTGTACAGCGAATGCTGCGGAAGGTGGGGGGTTAAGGGATGAATGTCAGCTTTTCCTTGCGTAAAAAAAAGGTGAACCGCTCGTTTCTAGGCAACTTCTCCATGTTTGCGTTTCTGGCGATTGTTGGCGCTTTTATGGCGCTCCCGCTTGTTTACGCAATCAACGCGGCGTTTAAGCCGCTGGATGAAATCTTTATTTTTCCGCCAACCCTGTTTGTCCGCAACCCCACTCTGATTAACTTTATAGATCTGGCATCGCTGCTGGGCAATTCCTGGGTTCCGTTTACGCGTTATATTTTCAACACGGTGTTTATTACGGGCATGGGTGTTGTTGGCCACGTGCTGCTGGCATCGGCTGCGGCGTTTCCATTGGCGAAATACCATTTTCCGGGCAAAAAAATAATGTTTACGATCGTTGTGCTGGCGCTGATGTTTGCGCCGCAGGTAACGGCGATTCCGAACTACATGATCATGTCCCGGCTCGGAATGGTGGATACGTATTGGGCGGTTATTGTACCTGCCTTTGCGTTCCCGCTGGGGTTATACCTCATGAAGCAGTTTATGGAGCAAATTCCCGACGCGTTGATTGAAGCGTCAAGAATCGACGGAGCGTCAGACTACCGTATTTTCTGGCAGGTTGTTATGCCCAATGTAAAGCCGGCGTGGATGACGCTGATTATTTTGCTGTTCCAGCTGCTTTGGGGCACGGACGGCAATGGCTTTATTTATAGCGAGGAGCTGAAAACGCTTCACTTCGCCACCAACCAGATTATTCAGGGCGGTATCGCCCGCGCCGGAGTAGGCGCCGCAGTTGCGCTCATTCTGATGAGTGTGCCGATTACGCTGTTTGTATTTTCGCAAAGCCGGATTATTGAAACGATGGCCACATCCGGCATGAAGGATTAGGAGGGACGCGACCTTGAAGAAATGGCTGATTTCAATGACGGCAGCAGTCATCGTTGCGGCATCCCTGCCACTTCATGCCGCAGCCGAAGCGCCTTACGAGGCGTACACCTATAACTATTACCGCGATTCCGTGCCATTGCCGGAGCCGTTCCTGCCGGAACGGGCGGTATCCGGCGAGGATTTGGGCCTGGATGCATTCAAAAGCCCTAATGATTTATTTGTCGGTAAAAATGGAGACATTTACATTCTGGACAGCGGCAGCAGCCGCATCGTTGTAACGGACGGAAACTGGAAGCTGAAGCGGGTTGTTGACGGCTTTGAGCAGAACGGAGCGCCATCGAGCTTTGCCAATCCCGGCGGCATCTTCGTCCATGACAATGGCGATATGTATATCGCGGATACGGACAACAGCCGGATTGTTGTATTGGATGGCGACGGAGAGCTGAAAAGGATGATCGAAAATCCGCAGTCCGACATCCTGCCCGCCAACTTCAAGTTTGCTCCCGTCAAGCTTACGGTGGATGGAGCGGGGCGCGTCTTTGTGGTAGCGCGAGGCGTCTACGAGGGCTTGATGCAATTTGACGAAACCGGCGTTTTTATGGGGTATGTCGGGACGATTAGCGTCACGCAAACCTTTTCCGACAAGCTTTGGCGGCGTCTTGCAACCAAGGCTCAGCGGCAGACGATGCAATTATTTATTCCTACCGAATTTTCCAGCGTCGATATCGACCATAAAGGGTTTGTTTATGCAACCAGCGTGGACCCTACATCAGATACAACGATCAAGCGGCTGAATCCTTCAGGACAGGATGTATTGAAGCGTTTTGGCTATTTCCCTGTACGGGGCGATGTTCGTTACCGGCAGTTCGGCAATAACGCCGGACCTTCGCGCCTGACCGATATCAAGGTCATTGGCGGCGGCATGTATACGGCGCTGGATTCCTTCCGGGGCCGCCTGTTTACCTACAACGACGAAGGCGAGCTGCTGTATGCCTTTGGCGGAAAGGGAACGCAGCTTGGCGTCTTTAATACGCCGGTAGCGGTGGAGATGGCTGGTGACAAGCTGCTTGTGCTGGACCGCGGCAAAAATAATGTTGTAGTGTTTAAGCCTACGCTGTTTGGCAGCTCCGTGCACAAGGCAACCACGCTTCGTTACGACGGCAACGATGCGGAAGCGGTGGCCATCTGGCGGGACGTGCTGCGCATGAACTCCAACTACGATATCGCTTATCTCGGTATTGGCAAGTCGCTGCTGATGGAGCAGCGAAACAAGGAAGCCATGGAATATTTTGAGCTGGGGATGCAGCGCAAATATTACTCTATTGCCTTCAAGCGATACCGCCGCGAGGTACTTCAGGAGCATTTTGGCGGTATTATGACGGGGGCGCTTACGCTTGTGCTGGCCTTTGTCGCCTATCGCCTGACGAGGAAATGGAGAAGGAGGGCAAGCAAGCATGAAGCTGGAGCATTATAAATATCCGTTCCATGTCATTCTTCATCCGTTCGACGGCTTTTGGGATATGAAATATGAAGGCAAGGGCAAGGTCCGAATCGCTCTGATCATAGTGGCGATGATGGTGCTTAATGTCGTTTTGCAGCGCCAGTTCGCAGGATTTCTGGTCAACTTCAACGATCCCCGTTTATTGAACAGTCTGGATGACATTCAATATACCGTATTGCCCTTTCTTCTGTTTTGCATTGCCAATTGGGCGATTACGACGCTGATGGAGGGAGAAGGCAAGTTTTCCGAAATCGTAATGGCGACGGGATACGCGCTTCTGCCGCTTGTGCTGATCAACCTGCCGCTGACGTATATTAGCCGGTTTATGACGATGGAGGAAACAGCGTTTTATTATTTGTTTAACGCGCTCGGGGTTCTCTGGTTTCTTTATTTGTTGTTTGTTGGCGTAATGACGGTGCATCAGTATACCCCGTTCAAAACGATTATGACCTTGTTGCTGACGGTTATCGCCATGGGCGTTGTCGTTTTTCTGGGCACGCTGCTGTTCAGCATGGCCGTTCAAATGTATTACTTTGTGGTGGATATCTACCGTGAGCTTATATTCCGAATGTAAAGGAGGCCATTACCTTGAAGGCATCGACTAAATGGTATATAGGAATGGCCTGCATTCTGGCCGCGGGCATCTTGTCGTTATGGATTTATTTTGCCAATCGCGGCGTTCCGGCCATAGCTATGGGGGCGTATCAGCAGCAGGCATTGGGTCCAGCCCAAGGGGCGGAGCTAGCGCTGAAGGAGGCTTCCGGCGTTCCGGGCATGAAGCTGGCCGCCGAAAACGGCGAGCTTGGACTGTATTTAAACCCGGAAACGGTGGAATTTGCCGTATTGGTGAAGGAGAGCGGGCATATCTGGTATAGCAATCCCGCCAATCTCGAAGAGGATACCATCGCATCGCCCTTTGAAAAAGAAAATCTGGCATCGCAGCTTTCGATTACATTCCGCGATACGATGGGCAAGCTGGACACCTTTAACAGCTTTACCCAAGGCGTAAGCAAAAATCAATTCCGGCTGGAGAGTCTGGACAATGGCTTCCGCGTTGTTTATACGCTTGGCGATATGTCGATGGGCATCGACGCCTTGCCGCGGCTAATCAGCAAGGCACGGATGGATGAGGTCGTGCTTGGCAAGCTGGATGAAGCCGGCGCCAAATATGTCAGCACGAGGTATTATCCTCTTGCCAATAATCCCGATGTGCTGGAGCGGCTGGATACGGCGGTATCTCGCGAGCTGGTGCTGAAGAGGATGCTGGACTATTTCCAGCAGGCCGGTTATGGCGAGGAGGAGCTTGCCTTCGACAATGAGGAAAACGGAATCGGCGGCGGTGCGGCGGGAGACAAGCCGAATTTCACGGTATCGCTGCATGTGCAGCTGGACGAGGACGGATTGCTTGTATCTGTGCCGGCAGGAGACATTCAGGAGGCGGAGGGCTACCGTGTCCGAATGCTGAATCTGCTTCCTCAATTCGGGGCGGCGGGCCAAAACGAAACCGGCTATATGCTGGTTCCCGATGGAACGGGCAGCCTGATTTATTTGAACAATGGCAAGACTCGGCAGGAGGTTTACGCGCAGCGGATTTACGGGGAGGACGAAAACGACAACAGTCGCCGCAGAGGCCAGGTCGCCCAAAGTGCGAGGCTTCCGGTATTCGGTCTCAAGTCGGGAGACGCCGCATGGTATGCCGCCGTGGAAAAGGGCGATGCCATCGCAACGATTCAGGCCGATATCAGCGGCCGCAACAATGCCTATAATAACCTGTTTGCCAGCTTTGCCCTGCGCGGCGAGGATGAGCTTGAGCTATATAAGGGAAGCACGGTGGAGGAAATCCAAATGTTGTCGGAGCGGCGCTATGAAGGCGAAATCTCCGTTCGGTACAGCTTCCTGTCGGGCGACAAGGCAGATTATTCAGGCATGGCGGCCGATTATCGGGAACGGCTGACTCAGCAAGGCGTCCTGACACCGCTTCAGGCAGATGGCGATTTGCCGCTGTTTGTCAGCATATTGGGAGCGATCGACAAGCGCAAAACGGTGCTTGGCGTCCCCTATAAAGGATTGGTGCCGTTGACAACCTTTAGCGAAGCCGAAGGCATAGTGGGACGTTTGAACGGGGACGGAATTACCAATATTCAAATGCGCTACCTGGGCTGGTTCAACGAAGGGCTGAACCATACTGCGCCTAACAAGGTTAAGGTTGAGAGCAGGCTGGGCGGGTCTTCCGGGCTTAAGGCGCTGTCGGAGCAACTGGACTCTACGGGCGGCAAGCTTTATCCCGATGTGGCGTTTCAGCATGTGTATCGGGAAAAGGGCAGGTTCGCTCCGGCGGCGGATGCCGCGCGCTACATTACTCGCGAGCAGGCAGCCCGGACGCCGTACAACCGGGCCTTTAATACGATGGATCTGGACTTGGGTACTTATTACCTGCTGTCTCCCGCAAAGCTGCCTTTTTACGCAGAGCAGTTTATAAAAGGCTACAACAGACTGGGCCAGGAGGGTGTTGCGCTCCGTGATCTCGGCGATTTGCTCCATGCGGATTACCGGAACAAACGCGTTGTCTTCCGCGAAACGGCCAAATTCATTGTCCAGGAACAGCTGGCGGCCTTTAGGGAGCAATATGACGATGTGTTGCTTACGGGCGGCAATGAATATGCATTGCCATACGCCAGCGCTATCGTTAATGTTCCAACTACGGACAGCAGCTTTAATATAACGGATGAAGCTGTGCCATTTTACCAGATGGTGCTTCACGGTTATATCGATTATGCCGGAGAGCCTGCCAATCTGGGAGGCGAGCAGGATGACAAAATCCAGCTTCTCAGGGCAATCGAGCTTGGCTCCGCGCTGCACTTTTTCTGGTCGGAGGCCTCCTCCAGCGAGTTGAAGTTTACGCCATACGACGTTATGTATGCAACGGAAGCGTCCGCTTGGCATGATATTGCAACGGCAATGTACAAGGAAGCAAATGAGGCGTTGTCCGGCTTGCGAAGCGTGCCTATGCTGAAGCATATCCGCCATAGCGAGGATGTTGCCCAAATGCAATATGAAAACGGAGTTTCGTTATACGTTAATTATTCCGATCAGCCTGTTACAGTGAACGGCGTACGAATTGAAGCTAAAAACTTTGCGGTGGACGGTGAGGGCCAATGAACGTTAAAAAAATGACTTTAATGCAAAAGCGCGCGCTGGTTGGCCTCTCTTTTGTTCTGCCGTGGCTGCTAGGGTTTATCTTCCTGTTTGCTACGCCGCTGCTGCAGTCGGTTCAGTTCAGCATGAGCAAGCTGAGCGTTGCGCCGGGGGGATATTCCCTGGACTTTATCGGGTTCGAAAACTTCAAGCAGGCGCTTTATGTCGACGCCAACTTTAACCGAATTTTGACGGAGTCGGTGGCCACCATGGTATGGAATGTGCCGATGATTCTATTCTTCAGCTTGTTTTCCGCCGTGATGCTGAATCAGCATTTCAAGGGGCGGACAGCTGCCCGCGCCATCTTCTTCCTGCCGGTTATTCTGGCTTCCGGAGCTATCGCCTCGGCTGAAACGGCCGGACTGATCAGCATGACGGGCAGCTCCGAGGTAGCGAAGGAGCTGGGCCAGATGCAGAGCGGCTTTGATATGATGGGGCTGGTCATGATGCTGGATAGCACTGGTTTCCCGGAATGGTTTATTGATTACATCGTGGACGGTACGGTTCGCATTTATGAAATTATCCGCAGCTCCGGCGTTCAAATCCTCATCTTTTTGGCGGCCCTGCAATCGGTGCCGCCAGCCATGTACGAGGTGGCGAAGATGGAGGGAGCGACTGGCTACGAGTCGTTCTGGAAAATTACGTTTCCGATGGTAAGCCCGCTCATTCTGACGAATATCATCTATACCATTATCGATTCGTTCACTAATAGTCCCGTCACGCAGACCATTTACGAAACGGCCTTCAGCTCGCAGGATTTTGGATTAAGCGCCGCGATGTCCTGGCTGTACACGCTTGTTGTCGCCATCGTGCTGGTTGTGATCGGAGTGCTGGTTTCCAGAAAGGTATTCTATTACAACTGACGGCGATGGGAAGGAGGAGAAGCGTATGGATATCGGTAAAAGCATGAAAAGTAACGAGATGTTTGTCTACAAGCTGAACAAAACGCGGAACAAGGCCGTGGATTGGCTCTGGAAGCTGGTGCTGTACATGCTGGTTTCGGGCATATCCTTTGTTATTCTTTATCCGCTGTTCAGACGGGTATCGATGGCTTTTAAGGACCCGAGCGATATTTATAACCCTACTATTTATATGGTTCCGGTTCATTTTACGCTGGATAATTTAAAGCATGCGATGGAGGTCATGAATTATTTCCCGATTCTGGGCAACACGCTGGTGTTTGTTGCGGCCATGACGCTGCTGCAGGCAGGCTCCTGCGCGCTTGCGGGCTACGGCTTCGCCAGATACGTGTTTCCGGGCAGCAACCTGCTCTTTATGCTGGTTGTCCTGACGATTCTGATTCCTGTCAACACGCTGATGGTGCCAATGTATCTGCATTTCCGCAATTTTGACGTGCTGAATATCTTGTCGCTGTTTACCGGCAAGGACGGCGTAAACCTGCTGAATACCTATTGGCCGTTCGTGATTACTTCGGCTACCGCCAACGGACTTAAGTCCGGGCTGTACATTTATATTTTCCGGCAGTTTTTTAAAGGTCTGCCCAAGGAAATCGAAGAGGCGGCGCTAATTGACGGAGCGGGCTTCTACAAAACGTTTCTCCGCATTATGATGCCTAATGCCATTCCGGCCATCATGACGGTTATGCTGTTTGCGTTTGTGTGGCAATACAATGACACGTTTTATTCATCGCTGTTTATGAGCGGCGGGGATTTAATCTCGATCAAAATCGCTTCGCTGCCAGCGGACGTCAATCAGTTCCTGCCCGGAATTTTGGGTCTTGGCTCCAATGCGGAGGTGCGGGCCGATCCCAACCATGTGGCGATGATTGTAGATACAGGCATTTTGCTGGCGATCGCGCCGCTGATCCTGATGTATCTGTTTGTCCAGCGCTATTTTGTGGAAAGCGTTGAGCGGACGGGGGTTGTCGGCTAACGGCCGGCTATCCCTGATCCCAAAATCTTGTTTTGAAAGGGGATGATATGATGACACAAAGCCTTAATGCGAAAAGAGTATTTTTCAAAGGAATGACCTACGGTTGGGGGGCAAGCAGGGGGGAATACAGACAGCCTTATGCTATGGATTCCTTGAATAAGCTGATTGAAACGGGAAGCGAATGGATTGCGCTTTCCTTCTGGACCTATCAGGATAATGTTTATTCTACGGAAATTTCATTCGATTACAGCTATACGATGACGGATCGGGATATTGCCCATGCTGTTAAAGAAGCCAAGGCGAAGGGGCTTAAGGTGTGCCTCAAGCCGGTAGTTAATTCCAAGGACGGCATATGGCGTGCGCATATTGGCTTCCCCGGCGATGAGCAGGCTGCTCCTTATTGGGATGCCTGGTTTCAATCGTACAGCAGCTTTATCAGCCATTATGCAGAACTGGCGGAGGAGCTGGACTGCGAAATGTTTTGTGTCGGCTGTGAAATGGTGGGGACGGAAGGACAGTCCGGCTATTGGCGCAAGCTGATTCAGCAAGTGCGTGCGTTGTACAGCGGCCCTATCATTTATAATGCCAATCACGGGAAGGAGCATGGGGCGGATTGGTTTGATGAGGTGGATTATATCGGCATCAGTGCTTATTACCCGGTTGGCAAACGCCCGGGAGACAGCATGGAGTCAATGCTGGAGGGATGGGAGAGCCAGAAGCCCAAGCTGGCTGCTTTATCGCAAGCATTCGGCAAACCGATTGTGTTTATGGAGATTGGTTGCCGCAGCGCGTTCGGCTGCTCCACAATGCCATGGGACTTCACGCATGTAGAGCTTCCTTACCATGAAGAGGAGCAGGCCAATTTTTATGAGTCGGCACTGCGGGCGTTTTGGAACGAGCCGTGGTTTTCGGGATTTTTCTGGTGGGACTGGAGCGTCAAGCTGTATGCTCCCGAGGAGGCGCCTGTTAACCGGGGATTTGACATCTACGGAAAAAAAGCGGGCAAGGTGCTTCAAAGCTATTACCGTGGAAAGGAAACCTCCTATTCATCGGGTTGATAGGGCCGTTTAACGATAAGGGAGGGCATTCTGTCAAAGTTGGCCCAATATGAACAGCAAAAGACACCCCGGGACTATTTGTCCGACGGGGTGTCTTTTGCGTCTGTCCAGACCCTGTGCAATCCACACAGTCTCTTTTTAATGCGCTTTAGTTTCCGGGGCCCTGCGACGTTTTTATTTTAAATAACGCTTCAATTCGTCATAAAAGTTTTCACGGGAACCGGCAAGAATGACGACAACCACTTCACCTTCATCGTTTTCTTCTAACCGGTAGGCAATTTCATAATTGTTCCCTTGATAAAAGACATCATACCCGTATAATCCTTGCAGATCTCCACTTTTTGGGGAGCCGACACTAGGGTCGTGCCGAATCGCTTCAATGGCCTCTAAATATCGCATTTTAAGTGGTTTCTCCACGAGTTTCTTAAAATAGCGCACAGCAGGCGGAAGATACGTAACTGGCAGCATCTAATCGTCCATTACATCGCCAAATAGCTCTTGCGTTTGGTCGTCGTTGCTCCGTTGTTGGGCGGCTTTATGGGATTCGTGGATTAAATGCTGTACAGCACTACGAAGTGCCGTTTGTTTTTCTCGGAACTTGGCTAGCAATTCATCGCCCTGATAACCCTCTTTGATCAAATCTGCCAGAATGAGATCCGAATATTGATCGCTGTTTGTAAGCTCTTTAACGGGGCGAATAAGAATATATTGATCCTTCACCGAAAATTCAACTTCATTTTGAATCCCGACTTGCTCAAAAAATTTCTGTGGTATGGTTATTTGGCGTTTTCCGGATACTCGTCCGCGTTTCCATTCCATAGCTAACACATCCTTATGATCCATTGCCATAGGTTACCCTCCTTACCTCTTTTTATTCATGGAAAACATGATTCCTTGATTCCTATATTCTTTGATATTATTGTACTCCAAAGGGGAGAAATCGGGAAGGGGTATTTGCATGTACGCCTTGCTGCATTTCTTCAAACGAATCATAAAAAGGTCGCCCTTGAAGCTTGGATGATCTGATAATAAGGAAAGGCTGGACGGAAAACAAAGAGTTTTCTCGTCCAGCCTTTAGTTTAGGGAATTTTGGATATCCCCGTTTTTAGTTTGGAAAGCTTGGCTTTTCTACTTATTTGATAACAACATAATCCAGGTTTACGAGCTTGGCGTACGTAATGATCTGGTCTGTTGTCAGGTTCAGGGAAACGACGGTATGGTGGCCTCCGCCATTTTCAATCCAGGCTTTAACTCCATCCTGGAAGTTAGGTTTAACTTGCCACAATACGCGGGCTACCGGCAGATTAGGAGCCGGAACCGTTGGTTCAAACGCTGTAACCTCATTAATCAGCAGCTTGTAATGAGTGCCGAAATCGGCCATGGAAACAACAACGCCGTCGCCTGCTTTGCCGTCGAATACCAGACGCGCCGGATCTTCGCGGTCGCCAATGCCAAGCGGGGAAACAAGAACCTTTGGTTTATTGCTTGCCAGGCTTGGATCAACCTCAAGCATATGGGATTGCAGAATAGCTTCTTGGCCTTCGGCCAGCTCATACGTATAATCTTCCATAAAGCCGGTGTTTTGATTGTGGCTCATTACTTTCAGCAGGCGGTCCAGTGCGGCTGTTTTCCAGTCGCCTTCGCCTGCAAAGCCGTAGCCTTGCGCCATCAGGCGTTGAACGGCAAGACCCGGAAGCTGCTTCATGCCATGCAGATCCTCGAAGTTCGAGGTGAAGGCGTTGTAGCCGCCTTTATCAAGGAATTTTTTCAGGGCGATTTCATAGCTTGCTTGCACTTTTACGCTAGCTTCCCAAGCTTCCTTGCTGTACGTGCCGTAATCGAAGTCATACAGCTTTGCGTATTCCTCAAACAGGGCGTCAACTTCCTCTGCTGTAACCGCGTTAACGTATTCAACAAGATCGCCGATGCCGAAGTAGTCGACGGTCCAGCCGAATTGAATTTGAGCTTCTACCTTGTCGCCTTCTGTAACGCCAACATTGCGCATGTTGTCGCCAAAGCGTGCTACCTTGATGTTGAAGCTTTCATTATAGGCAACCGCAACGTCCATCCAGTCAGCGATTTGCTTCTGAACCTCAGCGCGCTCCCAATAGCCGACAACCACTTTGTTTTGCTTTTGCAGGCGGGCATTGATAAAGCCGTATTCACGGTCGCCATGGGCAGCCTGGTTCAGGTTCATGAAGTCCATATCGATGGTTGCCCAAGGAATGCTTTCATTATATTGAGTAGCCAGGTGCAGCAGCGGCTTTTGCAGAAGCTTGGTGCCGCGAATCCACATTTTGGCCGGGGAGAAGGTGTGCATCCATGTAATAACGCCGGCAACCTCATCGCGATAGTTGACTTCCTTCATGACGGAAGTAATTTTATCCGCGCTTACTGCCAGGTCTTGAAGGACCAGCGGATACGGCAATACGCCGCTTTTGTTCAAGGCGTCGGTCATAGCTTGCGCATGCGCCTTTACTTCTGCGAGAGCTTCTTCTCCGTACAAATGCTGGGAACCTACGACAAACCAAAATTCTTTAACGATTGCTGTTGACATGTTTCATCCTCTTTTCTGTGGATTGATTTAAGTTCAACTAAAGAGTGTGGGCAGGGTTCCAGGCCGCCGCGTGAAAGTTCCCTCCGATCGCAGTTGTTTCCAGATTCCCTTTAATGATTGAGTCGAATGTTGGAATCCGGAAACACAAGCGAACGCTTCGCTTCTCCGGAATCTTTCACACTCTGGCCTGCTTTCTGCCGATTTTTTAGTTGAACTGATATAGGGCTTATATAGGGGCTCAACCTAATAATCAGTGCTTGACAGAAAACAGAGCTTAGCGGAGGGGCGGAGGGATTCTGGAGAAACGTCAGTGTTCGCCTTTAAAGACCGATTCCCACCATAGTCCTCATAAAAATAAAAGGAATCGGGCTTTAACAGCGATCGGAAGAACCCTCTGTCACGTAGCGTTTTATCTCAGCCCAACTCAAACACTGATTTCTGGTTTGAGCCCTATATAGGGATATTATTTTTGGCCGTAATAAGCGTTTTTTCCGTGCTTGCGCAGGTAGTGTTTATCCAGTATGTTTTGCGGTAGCTCTTCGGCAAAGCTGTTGAGCTGGCGGGAGAACAGGTTCATTTTGCAAACCTCTTCCAATACTACGCTGTTTACAACGGCTGATTTGGCGTCCTTGCCCCAGGTGAATGGCGCATGGCCCTTCAGGAGAACGCCGGGAATTGCCATAACGTCAATGTTCCGCTGCTTGAAGGTTTCAATGATGACATGTCCGGTTTCCGCCTCATAGCCGCGGTCGATCTCCTCCTGGTTCAGGAAACGCGTGCAAGGCACGGAGCCGTAAAAGGTATCCGCGTGAGTCGTTCCCATAACCGGGACATCCAGACCAGCCTGGGCCCAAATAGTTGCCCATGTGGAATGTGTGTGCACAATGCCGCCAATTTCCGCATAATGCTTATAAAGCACGGCATGGGTCGCGGTATCGGAGGAAGGTCTGAGATCGCCTTCTACAACGTTGCCGTCGAAATCAACAACTACCATATCGCTTGGCTTCATTTTGTCATAGCTGACGCCGCTTGGCTTGATAACGAACAAGCTGCTTTCGCGGTCAACCGCGCTGACGTTGCCCCATGTATACTTCACAAGACCATGCTTGGGCAAATCCAGATTGGCCTCATATACTTCTTCTTTCAGTTTCTCCAGCATTTTAATTCCTCCAGTTCTCAACCAGATGATCAACAGCCGCTTGCTCAATCGCAAGTCCCTTCACATAACGCTCCATAAAGAGCCCAAACCCTGCAACGTCCGCTCCGTCCGGCTTGATCTCCACGCCTTCGGCATCCTTGAACACGTTGTTCTCCAGATAATCGGCAAGCGTTTCTCCGTTGCCGCGGTTCCTTGCATAAGCGGCCAAAATCGCCATGCCCCAAGCTCCGCCCTCTCCCGCCGTCGACATGACGGAAACGGGAACATTCAGTGCGGCTGCAACCATTTTTTGACCAACAACCGGTGTTTTGAACAACCCGCCATGAGCCAAAATGCTGTCGATCGCAACGTTTTCCTTGGTTGTAAGAATATCCATGCCAAGCTTCAGCGCGGCAAAAGCCGTAAACAGATGACTCCGCATGAAATTGGCTAGATTAAACCGGCTTTCCGGCGAGCGGACGAACAACGGACGTCCTTTTTCGATGCCGGTAATGTTTTCGCCTGAGAAGTAGCCGTAGCTTAGCAGGCCGCCGCCATCGGCATCTGCCTCAAGCGCTTTGTTGAACAAAACACTGAATAGCTGTTCGGAATCGGTTTTTTGACCCATCGCTTCGTAAAACTCCCGGAACAGGCCTACCCAGGCGTTAATGTCGCTGGAGCAGTTGTTGGCGTGAACCATTCCCACAGGACTGCCATCCGGCGTAGTCACCATATCAATTTCCGGATAAACAGTTGTTAAATCCCGTTCCAGAACGATCATGGCAAAAACCGAGGTTCCAACGGATATGTTGCCCGTCCGTTTTTTTACGCTGTTTGTCGCAACCATCCCGGTTCCGGCATCGCCCTCCGGAGGGCAAAATGGAATACCTGCCTGAAGGCTGCCGGACGGGTCCAGAATAGCGGCGCCGGCTTCGGTCAACACGCCTGCTTGTTCGCCTGCCCCATAAACCTTGGGCAGAATATCGGTAAGCTTCCAAGGATATCCCTTCGAGGCTACAAGCTCGTCAAATTGCCCGATCATCGCGGCATTGTAATTTTGCGCTGCTTCGTCGATCGGGAACATGCCTGAAGCGTCGCCGATGCCAAGAGCCTTGTTGCCGGTCAGCAGCCAGTGAATATAACCTGCCAGCGTTGTAAAGGACTCGATTTGGGGCACATGCTGTTCTTCATTTAAAATGGCCTGATACAAATGGGCGATGCTCCATCGTTCAGGAATGTTGAATTGGAATAAATCCGTCAATGCCTTGGCGGCTTCGCCGGTTGTGGCATTGCGCCAGGTGCGGAACGGCACCAGCAGCTCGCCTTTACCGTCAAACGCCATATATCCGTGCATCATTGCGGAAAAGCCGATGGAGCCGATCTTTTGCAGAATAACTCCATATTTTTGTTCCGCTTCCTGCTTCATTTCGGTATAAGCATCTTGCAGACCCTTGATGATGTCCGTCAAGCTGTATGTCCAATACCCGTCTACCAAAAGGTTTTCCCACTCATAGCTGCCCGATGCAATGGTCTCGAAACGAGAATCAATCAGGACAGCTTTAATACGCGTCGACCCAAATTCGATGCCAAGCGAGGTTGCTCCATTCACGATGTCTTGCTTGATCTTCTGATCCATGGACACGCTGCTCCCTTCCCTGCCAATTGTTTTAACCACATTACTTAATTTAAGAAGGCGCTTCCTTTATTTCAGCCCTAGTATATTTTTTGTTCGTACATTTGTCAATAAGGACAAAGAAATGTATTTACAAGTTTGAGCGAGAAAAAGTTGGGGTTTGTCTTGTAATATGAAGTGTGATGCATAATAATAGGACCATAAAGGGATAAAAAGTTGTACATACAAATTCAAAGCATCTGCTTAGTTGGATAATGTATATGGATTAGGCCACTAAGCCCTTGTATGCGAAGCATTGGACATTTGCGAAAGAAGTGAACATAGATGAAGCCCAAATATCAGATTATTTTTGAGGATATCAAAAGCGATATTTTGTCGGGAGTATACAGCGTAGGCGTACAAATTCCAACGGAAGCCGCTCTACAGGATAAATACCAGGTTAGCCGCCAAACGGTGCGAAAAGCAATTCTGGAGCTTTCCAACGAAGGATTTTTAAGAAGCGAAAAAGGCTCCGGCACCTACGTCAGCAATCAATACCGGGCCAAGCCGGGCGGCAGCCCCAACAACCGGACGATCGGCGTTATTACGACGTATCTATCGGATTATATTTTTCCTTCTATTATACGCGGTATCGAAGGGCGGCTGAATGAAGACAATTATTCCTTGCTGCTGGCCAGCACCAATAACGATGTTGCGCAGGAAAAAAAAGCGCTGGAAATGATGCTCTCCTATGGCGTAGACGGCTTGATCGTGGAACCGACAAAAAGCAATTTGTACAATCCCAATATCGCGTATTATCTGTCGTTCAAGGAGCAAGAGGTTCCTTTTGCGATGATTAACGCTTATTATGAGGAGCTCGAGGTGCCTTTTTTCTGTCTCGACGATGTTCAATCCAGCTATCTTGCCACTAGGGAGCTGATTCAAAATGGTCACACCCGAATTGGCATTATTGCCAAAATGGACGATTTGCAGGGCAAATACCGGATGAAGGGCTACATCAAAGCGTTGGGAGAAGCCAAATTAAGCTTTCACCCGGAGCTGGTGCTGGCATTTGATACCGAAACCAAGCAGGAGCTTTCCGTGAGCCTGAAGACATTTCTGAGCGAAAACCGCAATGGATTGACGGCTATTGTATGCTATAACGACGAGGTGGGGCTTGAGGTTGTGAATGTGTGCAGAGGGCTTGAGCTGTCCGTTCCGGATGATCTATCCATCATCGGTCAGGACAACTCGTACATTGCAAAAAACGCCAATATTAAGCTGACCACCTTGACCCATCCCCAGGAGCAAATGGGCCGCGACGCAGCTGATTACGTCATTAAAAAGCTGCAAGGAAAAAAGGATTTGAAGGAAAATACCTATTATCAGCCCGTACTGATCGAAGGGGAAACCGTCAAAAAAATCCGTTAGGAATTGGGGATGCTATGCCCCCGAATTCATGCAGTATGCATGACCGGGGCACGCTTTTTTTCCTCTTTTCTCTCACCGAATACTCGTTGCCTTAATCCTCCCTCTGTCCCTCCAGTCGGCTTGTTTCTTCTTTAATTTTGCTGGGATCAATTCGCTCAAACAATAGCTCCAGCTGACCAATACGGGTGCCGGCCGGTACCGAAACAAATTGCCAGGCAGGATGGCTGAGCGCAAGGAATGATCTTATTTTGTCGCAGGAAAAAGGAACAAATGGCTGTAGCAGGTTGGCTAGGTTAGCTATTAGCTGCACACAGCAATAAAGCGTAACTCCACATTCCTCGCGATTCTTTTTGATTTGTACCCACGGCTTTAACTCGTCAAAATATTTGTTGGCTTGGCGAATGTAGACAAAAATCAGCTCAAGCGCTTCCTTGAGACGGCCCTTCTCAATGAGTGCTCCGGCTTTTTGATACAAGTCAATTGTTGCGTCTATCCAGTCTTTGCCAAGGTTTCCCGCAGGAATATATCCTTCAAAGGAGTTGTTGATAAACGCCAAGGTCCGGTTGACAAAGTTCCCAAATGCGCCAAGCAGTTCTCCATTGTGGCTATTAATAAACTCTCTCCATGAAAAATCGGCATCCCGTTTCTCCGGCCCGTTGGCTATCAGGAAATAACGGATGGAATCAGGATGGTAATGTTCCAGAATATCAGGCACCCAAACGGCCCAGTTGCGGCTTGTCGAAAACTTTTTACCTTCCAGCGTCATGTATTCGCATGAAAGGATAACGTCCGGCAAATGCAGATTTCCTGTTCCCATGAGCAAGGCCGGCCAGATGAGCGTATGAAACTGGATATTGTCTTTTCCATGCACATAATAAGCCGTTAGCTTCTGCCCCTTATCTAGCCAAAATGGTTCCCAGCCCCCTCCCGTCTCCTCCGCCCACTGCTTGCTCGCGGACAAGTACCCGCAAACGGCTTCAATCCAGACATAAATTTTTTTGTCATTGAAGCCTTCCACGGGCACCTCCACGCCCCATGGCAAATCCCGTGTTGCGGCACGATCCTGCAGTCCCTCCTCCAAATATCGCCTGGTTAGCTGGATGGCATTTTCCTTCCATCCCTGTTTTTTGTCGGAATATTCAATTAATTGATTTTGAAATTGAGACAACGCCAAGTAAAAATGCTCTGTTGGCGAATCCGTTGGAGGATTGCCGCAAATGGCGCAGGTTTTCTCCAGCAAATCCGACGGGTCCAGCAATGTGGAGCAGAAGTCGCATTGATCGCCCCGGGCCCGGCTGCCGCAGACGGGACAAATGCCTTCAACGTACCGGTCTGGCAAAGGAATGTGATCCGTTTCGCAATAGGTTTGCTGCACTGTTTTTTTGTACAAATGCCCGTTCTCCAGCAGCTTCAAAAATAAGCTTTGTACCTCATGATGGTGAAAGGGCTGATCGGTGCGCGTGTATAGATCATAAGTAAATCCCAGCCGATTGAAGCAATGCAGGAATTCCTGATGATATCGCTCCGCAATTGCTTCTGGCTCAACCCCCTCCTGCCGTGCTTGAACGGCGACGGGCGTGCCATGGCAATCGCTGCCCGATACATATAACACAGCGTCTCCCTTTGCCCGGAAATATCTCGCGATTACATCCCCGGGCAATAAGCTCGCCAGACGCCCCAGATGCAAGGAACCATTGGCATACGGCCATGCGCCGCCTATAAAGACATTAGACATAAAACCCCTCCTCTTATTTTGGAAAACAAAAAAACCCTCAATCCCAAAGGGACGAGAGTTGCGCTCACGTGGTACCACCCAATTTCAAAAATGCCTTGCGGCATTAGCCTCTTCAGGTACGACGCGGTTTGCGTTTATACCCTAGCACAGTAACGGATGCGGGTTCCGGCGCAGCCTACAACCACATGGGGCTTCGGTGCGCAGCTCTGAGACCATATTCCCTTGATTATTCCCTACTCCTTTTCAGCTACCGGAGCTCTCTGTAAAGGGACATCGCCAAGGTACTCTTTCTCTTCGCAGCTTTTCAATATTATCCAAGTTATTAAGGATTTTACTTTGTCATCTCTCTAAAGTCAAGCGAAACATTATTTCTTTTTTAACTGGAAAAATTCACAATTTTTGCGGTTGTGATAAGACAAGTCGCTGACACTGGATTGCGTAACGACCGTGTTGTCATCAAAGCGCAGAATAATCGAGCTGGCATCAACGATATGATTATCCTGAAAGACGCGAATCCGGAAGCCGCGCTGTAGCGCCTCCTCGAAATCAGCATCGGTTAGTAAACGGTATTGAAGGGACATGGGAATCTCCTTTTCGAGGGTAATACCAAATTATAACCCCCCCTTCCACGGGAATGTCAAATGCCAAGGCGGAAGCGGCAGGTTTATATGGTACAATAAGCCATATTGAAAGGAGAGATTGTGTAATGTCCAGTTTGCCTAATTGCCCATCCTGTCAGTCACAGTATACCTACGAGGATGGAAATTTGTATGTTTGCCCGGAGTGCGCCCATGAATGGAGCGCGCAAGGCGGGGAAGAGCAAGGCTTCCAGAAGGAAGTGGTGAAGGATGCCAATGGCAATGTGCTGCAGGATGGGGATAGTGTTTCCATTGTGAAGGATCTGAAAGTAAAAGGAAGCTCCTCTGTTCTGAAAATCGGAACGAAGGTTAAAAATATCAGACTGGTGGATGGCGATCATAATATCGACTGCAAAATCGACGGTTTTGGAGCCATGAAATTGAAATCGGAGTTTGTGAAAAAAATTTAGCATTGGCAGTGTTCAACATTTCGTAACAATCACGTGAAAAAAATCACAATATCCTCCTTGCTTTCGTGGTATGATAAAGACAACAAAAGAACAAGGAGTGAGTGACATGAGAACAGCTGAAACTTATGTAACCCAAAACATGATGCAATTTTGCTACACCTGCGATGACGCCGGTTTTTGCGAAACGGAAGAAGCTTGCAGAACCTGCTGGACCGATAACGGCGTATGGAACGTTGCCGATGAAGCGGGCGCACAGGAAACCATAAATCTGCTGCATGCTTATTACGAGTAACCCATGATTCGATCTAACAGGAAAGACTCCACCTAAACGGACAATAGTGCAAGAGCCTTCGAGAGGCTGGCATATTGTCCGTTTTTTGTTGCGCGCAAAAAGGATGGAGGTCAACGCTTGTCGAATACATATCTGTATAAGGTTTATACAACATTTGGGTTTACAGGAAACGAGGTCGACAACTTGAACGTATGGAGAAAAATATCACTTGCTATAGGAGTGATTTTTTGCGTATTGCTGCTCAGCGCCTGTGCAAATCGTTTGCTTGACGGTGAGGAGAGCAGCTCCAGAAGGGCCATCGAATCGTATAATCAAAAAGGCTTCGATTTGATGGAGGAAGGCAATATAGAAAAGGCCATTGTTCAGTTCGAAAAAGCTATTGATGCAATATACAAGGAAAAGCCTGAGTTTAAAGAGCTTAGTTCTCCAGTCAAATCATCGGAGGCTTATGATTCCCCGTTTAATAATATTAGCTGGGCTTATCATGACCTTGGAGAATACGAAAAAAGCCTAGAATATATAGAAATCGCCCTTTTATTGCTTCCTAACACGGATTCGGAATACATCAATAAAGGCAACGCCTTGTATGGGCTGTCACGTTACGATGAAGCGATGGAGCAATACGAAAATGCGCTCAAGTACAATAAAGACAGCATTTACGCGCATTATGGCAAAGGCATGCTTCATTATGACCGGAGTGAATACCGGGAAGCGCTGCAGTCCTTTAATGCTTTTTTGAGAAAGGATGAAAGCGATTATGATGCGATGGAAATGAAGGTATATTCCCATATCGCCCTGGGTGAATCCTCCAAGGCGTTGGACTACGCTGAGCATATCATTCAAAAATATTCCGAGGACTACCAAGTCTATCGTCTCAAAGCGATTGTGCTTGGGGAATTGGGCGATTTCGAGGCCTCCAATCAATTTCATGAGGAGCTCAAAGAGCAATTCCCCGATAATCCCGCAGTGCTGCAAATGTTAGGCGAGTTTTATGCCAATTATGAGCATTATGATGAAGCCGTTTCTATTTTTCGCGATAAGCTTAATGATTATCCATGGGACACCGATGCTTATTGGTGGTTAATGAACATCTATGATGGAAGCGGAGAATACGACAAGGCAAAAGAGATCTATGAGGAAGCTTTGTATGCGGCTGATAATAAAGCGAGGATTTATGAAAAGATGGGCGATACCGCGTACAGCTTCGGTTATTATCTGGATGCCGCCGATTATTATAGCTATGCGGCGCAGGAGCTGCCGGATGAACCGCTTCATTATGTACAACAGCTGTCTTCGTTATATAGTGCCAGCCGCAATGTTGGTTGCGCGGAGCTTGGCCAGACAGCCAGAGAATTGTTCCCGAATCACTCCGACATTGCCTGGTACAGCGGATTATGCAAGGTGGAGCTGGGCGAATATGAGGATGCCATCCAGGATTTGCTCGCAGCAGCAGAAAACGATCCCGAATCCTCCGAGGCCTGGGCGCAGCTAGCGTATGCTAGTCTTTTATTCGGTGACGAAGAGAAAGCCAGTGCATATAGCGACCGCAGCCTGGAGTTGTATAGCGGCAATTATACGGCGGAAATGGTCAAGGAGTCTTTGAAGGAAAAAGATAAACCGATCGGCTCGCAGATTAAGGCCTTTTTTGAAGAAAACTACCTCTATCTGGATGCGGTGGAGTCTTCCAGGGAGCTGCTGTCGGAGCTGGATCAGCCGGACATTTCCTTGAAGGAAATCGCGGAGCGGTTCGAAAAAGCGAAGAAAAAAGGCGATCAGTTTTCCTTTATGATTTATGGGGATGATTACGATCAATTGGGCTATTATGAGGAAAATGATCTGGAGCTGACGGAGGAAGGCTCTATGGTGTACATCCGGATACCAACCTTCCACATGAGGACGGATGATGCATTTATTGACATCATTGACCGGATTGACAAGCCGGAGAGCAAAAGCCTGGTGCTGGATCTGCGGGGCAACGGGGGAGGCATAGCGCAAAGCGCCAATATTATGCTGAATGCGCTGCTGCCCGATTATGTAACCAGCATGATGATTTACCGTAACGGCCAGACGGAAAATTTTTATTCCGACCCTTCGTATACTGCTTTCCGGCATATTTATATTCTGGTTGATGAAAACTCTGCTTCGGCATCGGAGCTGCTCACGCTTGGCCTTAAATCCTACTTAAGCAACGTTACGATTGTGGGGCGCGACACCTACGGCAAAGGCGTCGGGCAATATGTATTCGATGACCCGGTTCATAAAGTACTGCTGTACGTGGTCAACTTTTATTGGAACGTTAAGCAGGAGAACATAAACGATACGGGCATCAAACCCGACATTTACGTCAAAGGAAATAGCCTGGAGGCGTTTATGAAGCCGGTTCGGGACAGGATAAGGTCATAAATCAGGACCTATTGAAAAGAGGGCGCCCTGAAAGCTTTAGCTTTCGGGCAGCCCTCTTTATTTAGGATTTAAAATAAATACAATGACACTCTTATCGCGCTCCAAATTCCAATCGACAAACACGTCCATAATTCTTGTGTCTAAAGCTTGTTCGATATTTCTGTTGTCTCGCAAATGCTTTTTTTCCAGATGGTTGACTGCTTGTCTCAAATGGTCTTCAACGCCGAGACGAATTAATTCTTTGCTGAGATCAATCATACCGCCTGAACGGACAACGACAAGGGTTCTTTTATTGATGATGCGGGAATATAGATGCTCCGGCTTCTTCTGAATACGCTGGCTCATCCGAAGAATCTCGCGCTCCAGTCCGTCTTTCCCCTCGAATTTATCTTGCCATTGCTCCAAAGCTGCGGATTCTTCTAATTGACGCCCTACCAAAATGCCGGAGTGGTTATGCAGCTCCCAATCATAATAAAATTCCAGATCGTTCATTCCCGTCAACGGATGTAAATACGCTTTAATCTCGGGAATCAGCGAGGACATGACCATGTCCCTTGTTTGTTCAATCGTGCGGGTTTGCCCCTGATTAAGAAGTATTTTTTCCGTTGGCGTCAAAAAATTGCGCAAATAAACAACGATGACTGGCCGCTCCACGCTTACATATATGGATTGCGGCCCTTTCCCGAATGCATCCCGAAGCATTTTCCCAAGGTGGCTTGCTATTTCATTCTGGAAATAGTTTTCATTCATATTCAGTACATTCATCCTCTTTCCTAGCAACAAAAAAAGCCTAAATAAAAGGTTGCTCAGCAACTTTTATCCAGGCTTATGTCCAGCGCTGTCTCTGGTTCATCTCGGCCAACTCAATCCTTATTGGAATCACTAGGTATCTGTCGATTTGCGGGCCTCCCCCGCATGGAATAGATAAAGGCAAGAGCGTCAAATCTGCTGCCCACATTCATTTTAATAAGTTTGGTCTTATTTGGCAAGGTTAAAGGTTTGAAGGTTTGATGTATTCCTGCAGGAATTGCTGCAAAGTCATGCGGGAGGAAGCGCCGCTGCGGGATACTAATCGCCGCTTTATCAAAACATCCATCAACTCCGGGCGCATTCCCGTCAAGGTGACTTCATATTCCCGATGAGCCGCTTGCTCCATAATTGCGGATAAAAGACGAAGCACGGGTTCAGTTAAGCAGTCAATAGAGGTTAAATCAACGATAAGCTGCTTAAGCTCCATATTTTGCAGTTCGCAAAGCCAATAATTACGAGCTTTGTGGTCAGCAGGCAGCGCCATATTCCAGGTAAGCGGGAGCAGGGCCACATGATCAAGCAATGGAATGAAGGGGTATGGAACATTTTGCTGACCAGACTCTGCACTACGGGAGGGAAGGCGCTTATTGGCCTCTCTGCCAAGCCTCGACTGATCGGGATGAACCGCCTCCTTTACGGACTTCACAAATCCTTCATGCTGATTTTCACTATCCCATAACGGAAGATGCAGCAGAAAATCAGTCCCGACGTCCAGCTCGCTTCTAACCCGAATAAATCCTCCGTGCTCATAAATGGTTGTGAACACCTGAGTTAATCCGATACCAGTGCCGTCCACCTTGGACGTATAAAACGGCGTACCCAGCAAGTCGAGCTTGTCCACTGGAATGCCGCACCCGGAATCTGCAATTGAAACGATTACATGATTGCTGGCACGCGTATGCGTAATGGTAATAACTCCGTCATCCGGAATGGCCTCGAATGCATTTTTCAGGAGGTTGAACAGGGCTTTTTTCAGCGGATTTCTTTTTCCGTATATTCTGGCATCCGTATCCCAAAACTGCTTATGTACAGAAACTTGATAGAACCGTTCCTGGAAAAGATGCAGGACAGAGTCCAGCTCGGAGCAAAGGTCAATGATGTCGAACGGTTCGTTTTCTAAATCCGGCTTGGAGACATGTAATAAATTTTCCATGGTGGAAATGGCATTCTCCAATTCGGTAAAGGCATAATCCAGATATTTGTGCGGCGCTTCCTGCCTGAGCAGCTGGAGAAAGCCTTTTACAACCGTAAGCGGATTTTTTACTTCATGGGCTATGCCTGCGGCAATTTGGCCAACGGATGCCAGCCTGTCCAGCCGATGATCGGATTCCGTTACGCCGCTATCGTTTGGCAAGGTCAATCATTGGACCTCCCTTCTTGTCGGACACAAAAAAAGCCTGAATAAAAGCAGCGGTTGGCTAGCTTTTATTCAGGCGTATGACCAGCGCTATCTCTGGTTCATCTCTACCCTCGTATGTTGAAGCTTTGGGGCGTTTGACGCCAGTCGGCTGCAATTTTTAGTACAAGACACAGTAATGGCAAAAGCGTCAAATCTCTTGCCCTTTTTTATTGTACTCATACAGGCAGAATTCATCAACTGATTTGACGTAATTTAATTCCATTTTGTTGGCTGCTTTTTTGCGGCGCGGCTCAGGCCTTGGCCTCGTACAACGAAATGATTTCCAGAATGGTACGTACGGCCAGCTCCATGTTATCGACGGATATAAACTCGTAGCGGCCATGATAGTTTTCGCCGCCCGTAAAGATGTTGGGAGTCGGCAGTCCTTTGAAGGACAGCTGCGAGCCGTCCGTACCGCCGCGGATAGGCTGAATCAGCGGCTTGATGCCCAGGTTTTCCATCGCTTCCTGGGCGATATCGACGATATGTTTTACGGGAGCTATTTTTTCGCCCATATTGTAGTAGCGATCCTTCAGCTCCAGCTTGATGCGGTCCGTTCCGTACTTTTCGCCTAGCTCGGCAACAATGGATTGGAAAAATTGTTTGCGGGCCTGGAAGTTTTCTTTGTCGAAGTCGCGGATCAAATAGCTGAGCCTGGCGTTTTCTACGTCCCCTTGAAGCAGGTTTAAGTGGTAGAAGCCTTCATAGCCCTCGGTATGCTCCGGGGCCTCCGCCGCAGGCAGCTTGGCATGAAGCTCCATCGCTATTTTGGAGGCGTTGATCATTTTATTTTTGGCCGTGCCGGGATGAACGTTTTTGCCCTGAATGTCAATATTGGCGGAAGCGGCGTTGAAGCTTTCATACTGAAGCTCGCCTAGCGGCCCTCCGTCCATCGTATACGCGTATTTGGCGCCTAATGCTTCCACATCGAACTTATGCGCTCCCCGTCCGATTTCCTCGTCGGGATTAAAGGCAACGCGTATTTTACCGTGCTTCAGCTCGGGATGCTGAATCAGGTAAGCCATAGCCGTCATAATTTCGGTAATGCCGGCCTTATCGTCCGCGCCAAGCAATGTTGTGCCGTCTGTTGTAAGGAGCGTGTGTCCCTTGTAGCCGGGGAGCGCCGGAAATTCTGCAGGGGAAAGAACGATGCCAAGCTCCTTGTTCAAAATGATGTCTCCGCCGTCATAGTTGTCATGCTGCTGCGGGTTGACGTTTGCACCCGTCATGTCCGTTGCCGTATCCAGGTGGGCCAGGAACGCAATAACCGGAACGTCTTTATCCGTATTGGAGGGCAATGTCGCCATCACATAACCGTGCTCGTCTATGGTGACCTCCTGCATGCCGATGCTTTTGAGCTCATCTACCAGCATCAGGGCAAGCTTCATTTGTCCCGGGGTGGAAGGACAGCTTTCAATGCTTTCATTGGACTGCGTATCCACCTTGGCATAGGTTACAAAGCGGTTGATTAATTCCTGTTTGAATGTCACGTACATCCATCTCCTCAAATTTTCCTTTTCAACGCTCTAAGCGTCTGTTCAAACCGGTTTCATTGCTGCGATTGTTGAACACGCACTTGTAGTATTGTTGGTCCTTTCTATTATAATACAACCTGTGCGGGGCGAGCGAAAGGAAACACGGCAGCACGGCAAAGCGCAAATGACTTAGCCGCAGTATATGCCATATTTCGGGTGCTCCGTTCTTTCGTAAAATGCTGTAAACCGGATTGTGGGCGGCGTTGCTTTAGTATATGATAGTAGGGGTGCAGCGGGGGTATGAGGCCTGCTGGCACGGACTACAAGGCGGGCAAGGGGACAAGATAATCAATGACGCAAAAAATCGACAACTATACAATGCCTGCGGAATGGACGCCGCATGAGCGTACTTTTATATCCTGGCCGGTACAGGAGTCCATGGTTTATCCGGAATTTTATCAGCAAGTAAGCGAGGGATACGGGGAACTGATTACGGCGATTGCCGAGTTTGAGCCGGTTACGGTTATCGTTAATCCCGATGATGCAGCGGCTGTAGCGAGCCGTTTCCAAGGCAATGAGCGCGTCGAGCTGCTTCCTATTGAACATAACGATGCGTGGCTGCGAGACAACGGACCAACCTTCGTATTGGACGATAACGGCCGTTTGGCGGGAATTAACTGGAAGTTTAACGCATGGGGCGGCAAATATTCTCCATGGGATCTGGACGATGCCGTAGCTCCCCGCATTTTGAAGGCGATGGGAGTGGAGCAGTTCGACGCGCCTCTGGTTATGGAGGGTGGCTCCATCCATACGGACGGCGAGGGCACGCTGCTGACGACGGAGGAGTGCTTGCTGAACGTCAACCGGAACCCGGAGCTGAGCCGCGAGGACATTGAAGCTCAGGTTAAGCATTTCCTGAATGTAAAAAATATCATTTGGCTGAAGCGCGGCCTAAGCGGCGATGAAACCGACGGGCATGTGGACAATGTGGCGTGCTTTGCGGCGCCGGGCAAAGTCATCCTTCAGGTTTGCAACGATCCGCAGGACGAGAACTATGCCATTACCCAGGAAAATTTGAGCATACTGCGAGAGGCAACCGATGCCAAAGGAAGAAAGCTGGACATAATTGAGATTGAACAGCCTCCATATACGGAATATGAAGGCACGCGCTTGACGCTAAGCTATTTGAATTTTTATTTTGTAAACGGGGGCATTATCCTTCCGGTATTCGGCGGCGCGGCCGCGGAGGCCGATGCCAATGCGATTGCCGTATTGTCCGAAGCATTCCCCGATCGCGTCATCCGCACCATTGACGGCATGGCTATTATTCGGGAAGGCGGAAACGTACACTGCACGACGCAGCAGATGCCTAAGGGCATCCGAAATGAAGGAGGAAGGAAATCATGAGAAAAGTAACGGTAGCGGCGACGCAAATGAGCTGCTCCTCCAATATCGAGGAAAACATCGCCAAGGCGGACAAGCTTGTACGCCAGGCTGCGGCGCAAGGCGCACAAATTATTTTGCTGCAGGAGCTGTTTGAAACGCCTTATTTCTGCCAGAAGGAAAAAGCGGATTATTACGTGTACGCAACGGAGCTTGAGGAAAACAAGGCGGTTAACCATTTCCGCGCGGTAGCCAAGGAGCTTGGCGTTGTGCTTCCGATCAGCTTTTACGAGAAAAAGAACTACGCCCGTTATAACTCGCTTGCCGTCATTGACGCCGATGGCGAGGTGCTGGGCAAATACCGCAAAAGCCATATTCCCGACGGACCGGGTTATGAAGAAAAGTTTTATTTTAACCCTGGCGACACCGGGTTTAAGGTTTGGAAAACGCGTTATGCCAAAATCGGGGTAGGTGTCTGCTGGGATCAATGGTATCCGGAAGCGGCGCGCAGCATGGCGCTAATGGGGGCCGAGCTGCTGTTTTATCCAACGGCGATTGGTTCTGAGCCGCAGGACGGCTCCATCGACTCCAAGGATCATTGGCAGATGTGCATGCGCGGGCATGCCGCCTCCAATCTGATGCCGGTTGTTGCATCTAACCGCATCGGCCTTGAAAGCGACGAGGACTCCAGCATTACCTTCTACGGCTCCTCCTTTATCGCGGGTCCCCAAGGCAACAAAATAGCCGAAGCGGGCCGTGATTCCGAGGGAATTCTGGTTGCAGAATTCGATTTGGACCAGCTGGAGACGCAACGGCTGGAGTGGGGCATATTCCGCGACCGTCGTCCCGATCTCTATGGAATTATCGCGTCGTATGATGGTGAAATCAAACTTAAATAAGGTGCAGGATGACCAGTTCAACCGTGACCCATAAGAAGGAGGCTTTGAAAAAAAGCGACCTTCTTGCGGGTCATTTTTGTTTTAAGCCCGTGACGGGGTGGAGCGAGGTCAAGGAGATGTTCAGCCTGTAGACCTAGATCGGAGCCATTCTATCAGCGGAGGTCGCCTAAACGGATTTACTTTATACTTTTTGTAGGATAATCGTTCGAGTGAATGGAACGGAACGTGAAAGGCGGCATAGTGATGGAAGTAAACTCTTCAAAAACGGAAGCAAAAATAGTGAAAAAAGCATTATTCAGACTCCCTCAATTGCGTGTTCCCTCTCTTGGGGCAGGCTGGAAGGGGGCTATTCTGGCATTATCTCTTGTTACTTTATGCGCAGTATTCCTGCAAGCCTACTTTTATCTGGGGTCGCGGGGCAGCGTTATGGACTATTTCGTCGGTATTGCAGTGCCCATCCTTGCCGTTCTGGCAGGGACGGGCGTTATTGCCGGATTATTGCATTGGGCCAAAAAAATGCCGTCCCGTTACGTTTGGCTCATGCTTGCTTCGATTTGTTTGCTGCTGATCAGCTTTTTTGGACCTATACCACTGACGCTCCTTGTTGTTTTTTTCTTTATCCTTTCCTTTTCTTTATTGGGAGCTTTCCTTTATCGATTTATGAAGGGAGGTTATCGGAAAGCCGCTAAACGGGTGAAAGTAACGGCAGGCGCAGGCGCTGCTATCGTCTTTATTCTGCTCGGTCTATTGGGATACTGGATGTTTGGCGCCGGCTATACAAAATTTGAGCCGCCTTATACTCTTCAAGCGACGAAGCCGGCGGAATCCTACAAAACGGCGTTAGCTAATCCCGCTGATTTCGGCGCCTATCGCGTAAATGTCTTGGCTTATGCCAGCGATTCAACAGCCGGCGGCGATCTTGATGTTGAAGGACAACTGACGACGGGGTCCGTCGACGGATCGGCCTTTGTCGATAAATGGAGCTCCCGGCGTACCGGCACCTTTGGTTTTGGCCCGGAAGCCATGCCGTTAAACGGAACCGTCTGGTATCCGGAAGGAGAGGGGCCTTTCCCGCTGGTATTAATCGTACACGGCAACCATATCGCGACCGATGCATCCCATCAGGGGTACGCCTATTTGGGGCAATTGCTGGCAAGCCGCGGATATATTCTGGCTTCCATTGACGAGAACTTCCTGAATAGTTCTCCTTATGATGATTTAATGATGCTGGACGGTTTAAAGGACGAGAATCGCGCGAGAGGCTGGTTGATGCTGGAGCATTTGAAGACGTGGGGCAAATGGAACGTCACTGAAGGCAACCCGTTTTACGGTGCAGTGGACATGGATAATATTGCGCTTATCGGACATTCGCGCGGCGGTGAAGCCATTACTACGGCCGCGGCTTATAATCATTTGGCAAATTATCCCGAGGACGCAAACATCGCGTTTGACTATCATTTCAATATCCGTTCCCTCATCTCCATTGCAGGGACCGATATGCAATATCAACCGGGCGGGCAGCCCATTGAGTTGAAAGATATTAACTTTTTGTCCCTGCACGGCTCTCATGATATGGACGTTTCTTCTTTTGCAGGAGCTAATCAGTATTATCGGACTCAATTTTCGGAGAATAGTCCATTTTTCAAGTCTTATGTTTACATCTATGGAGCCAATCACGGGCAGTTCAATACGTCATGGGGACGTAACGATGTGGTAGGGCTGGGCACCATGCTGTTTAACAAGGGTGAGCTTATGCCAGGCGAACAGCAGGCATTGGCCGCGGAGGTGCTGATCTCCTCTTTTTTAGAAGCCACGCTCAAGGAGAATGACCAGTACCGGATGGTGTTTCAGGATTTGGGAAACGCCAGAGAATGGCTTCCCGAAACGATGTATATCAGCAATTATTGGGATGCGGCCACAACCATGATCAGCAACTATGAGGAGGATTACGATCCCGGTACAACGACGGTGCCCGGCGGGCGGCTGGAAGGCGAATCGCTTCAGGTATGGAAGGAAGACAAGGTGAAGATGAAGTTTTCAAGTTTTATAGAAGCCCAGTACAGCGCGGTTTCATTGAAGTGGGATCATGACGATGCTCCATCCACTCCTGCCTATAAGGTTATATTGCCCGATTCTGGAATCGTAACGTCCCGGGAGAGCGCCGTCGTGTTTTCCATAGCGAACAACGATACGGATCGTAAGTCTGGAGAAGCAAATGCGCTGGTCGACTTAACGATTGCCGTGGAGGATGAGCACGGTAACGTCAGCCGATTGCCGCTTAGCCACGTCTCTCCGCTTCTGCCGATGTTTGAAGGCGTGCTTGCCAAAAAACCGTTTGGGTTTCTTTCCACAACCAAAGAACCGGTATTCCAGAACTTCTCCTTCGAAATGAAGGATTTTATACAGGCTAATGCCAATTTGAACCCGCAGCGGATCAGCAAAATCAGTTTTGTTTTTGATGGAACCACGCAAGGCAGCATTTTGATTAAAGACATTGGCATCCGCAGCAATCAGCGCTAACCTGGTCTGACGTATACAAATAACAATGAAGGATGGATGAATGGATGTTGCCTCGTTTACTGAAATCTGCCATACAGGCGGCCTGGCTGGCATGGGAAAGAGGATTTGATTTTATTTCTCGTTTCCGTGGTTCACATACAGCTCACTTTGGCATTTGCAAAGTGTTGATCAAGAAGCATCAAGGAGAAAGCATTATTTGTGCGGACTCCACGATCATAGTTAAAGGCGACCTTGTCGGGGAGCTTCATCTCAACAATAAAATGATTCTGACGCTGATCAAATCCGAAGGCCCGGACCGCGCGGCTCTCATGACGGCTCGGCTTGCCCGAAAATCCGTACAGCAGATCAGCGAGGCATTCGCAAGCCGGCTGGAGTTTAGGGAGGTGGAAGCATTAGTCGGCATTACCCTGCTTCATCGCGGCTTGACGCATGGTCTTGGTTTCGAGCAGCACCCCATGAAGCCTAATTTTTTTCAGCGCTTTACAACGGCTTATCTAAGGTTATTGTTATCCGTCATGCATCCTGAAGGCAAAAAACGGATTGGCCGCAAGACGGAGCAGTTAATACCGATGATGCTGGTCCACTCCCGCAGCTCGCTGAGGGCCCGTTTTATGCAATAAAAGAGGCTCCATTGAAAATGATGAGGTCATTCTGTTGATTGGAAGCATGTGCTATACTCACATTATGACTACTAACCATCATGATCCCAAGGATCATCCCTATAAAAGCGAACAATTACATAGCACGACAAAGGTTTGCGTCCAATGCGGGGTTGCAAAGCCGCTGACGGAATTTTTGCGCCGCACAGGCCGGCGCTCTGGCAAATATGGACGGCGCGGCGCTTGCCGGAGCTGCAGGCAGAAGCCGGCCTCCGTATCGGTGTCCGTCCAGCCCGGTCAGGCGTCTGCCGAACAATCGTCATCTCACGGAGCGGGAGAAGCTTTCCGGGATGCGGCAAGGGAAGGCCGAATAAAGCTGCCAAAAGCGCAGCTAAAAGTGAGCGGTGACCCCATGCCACAGGCTGATGGCGATACGGCTGACACTCCGGCAGCGATCGGCGGCGCTGCGAATGATGCAAGCAGCCATGCTGCTCCCGGCATTATGTCTGGCGCGGGTCGCTCGCGCAAGCGCCGCCGCGGTAATATGCGCGCAAAGGGCGCGCAGCAGAGGCAGGCGGCACGGCCCGCCGCCGAAGCCCCGCCGCCGCATACGCCAAGGCGCGACAAACATGATCCCGCCGATGCCTCCTTTTTGCGGCCTACGGCCAAGGGCTTTATTCGCATGCGGGGCAAAACGGATAACGGACGCCGCTGGTATCAGGAGGTTGATCCCGAGCTGGCGCAGGTGCTGGTGCGGGAAGGAGCGGCGGTTGTCGTAAACCGCTCCACCATCCGAAGGCTGTTCAGCAGCAGAGAGTTCCGCAAGCTTATTTTGACGCGCGACAATTATACCTGCCACTTTTGCGGCAAATACGGAGATACCATTGATCATAAGCTGCCCAGAGCCAAGGGCGGCCACACAACGCCCGTTAATTGCGTCTGCGCCTGTTATGAATGCAACCAGCTCAAGGCAAATCGCGATCTCGACGAATTTGTAAACGCTATGGACGAATACATGAGATAAAGAAAGAAGGCGAAGAGTTGAAGAAGCTGCAGGACAAAATACGGCAAGAAGGCCTTATTTTATCGGACAAGGTTCTGAAAGTGGACTCATTCCTGAACCACCAGGTGGATACGGAGCTTGTGCTGGCTATTGGCGAGGAATTTGCTGCGGCTTTTGCGGGAGATGGCATTACGAAGGTGTTGACCATTGAAGCCAGCGGCATTCAATTTGCCATGGCGACCGCAATTGCGCTTAAGGTGCCGTTTATTTACGCCAAGAAGAAAAAGGCGTTGACCCAGGGAGCGCTTGTTTATGCGGCAGACGTCTATTCGTTCACGAAGGAAGAAGCCTACAGGGTAACGGTGGATCAAAGCTTTTTGCAGCCGGAGGACACTGTGTTGATCGTGGATGATTTTCTGGCGACGGGCGTGGCGCTTATTGGTCTTGTCGATATCGTGGCTCAATCCGGCGCTTCTCTTGCGGGCGTTGGGTGCGTTATCGAAAAAAGCTTTCAGGAGGGCCGTTCTTTGCTGGAGCAGCGGTCTATCAGGATCGTTTCGCTTGCTCGTATTGCCTCTATGTCCCCGGGCAGGATTTCTTTTGCATAAAAGGCAATCCGATTGTATGATAATGGAAGCACATACTATACATACGAGGTGATTTTGCGTGATTGGACGCAGCGGTAATCCTACATTAAAAGAGAATACGTTCCAGAAGGCAGGCCATTTTTCCGGAAATGAAGCTATGACGATTGAAGGAACGGTTAACAAATCGATTATTACGCTGGTCGTTTTGCTGGGCGGAGCCTTTGCGGCATGGTCTATGTATTACAACGGCCAGGCCAACGTGTTGGGCCTTGGCATTGGCGGTGCCGTTGTTGGTTTTATTCTTGCGCTCATTATCAGCTTCAAGCCAACGGCTGCGCCGTTCCTGGTGCCGATCTATGCGGCTTGCGAAGGCCTGTTCCTGGGGGCATTATCCGCTCATTATGAAAGCTTGTACCAAGGCATTACGATGCAGGCTTCCCTGCTTACGATGTGTGTATTTATCACTTTGCTGGCAGCGTATCGCTTCCGCATCATTCAGGCGACCAAAAATTTCCGTTTGGGCGTATTTGCGGCTACAGCGGGCATTGCGCTGGTTTACCTGCTAAGCTTTGTACTTGGCTTTTTCGGGATTCAAATTCCGTACCTGCATGATAACAGCTTGATCGGCATCGGTATTTCGCTCGTTATCGTTGTTGTAGCCGCGTTGAATCTCGTGCTTGACTTTGACTTCATTGAGACGGGAGCCGAGCAAGGCGCTCCTAAATATATGGAGTGGTATGGCGCATTCGGGCTGATGGTCACTCTGGTATGGCTGTACCTCGAAATGCTGCGCTTGCTGTCCAAGCTGGCAAGCCGCGACTAGGCGGACTAAACGGCGGCGCTGACTTAACGCAGCGGATGCCCTTGAGTAAGCTTGAAGACGCGCTCTAATCATTGTGATGTCCCGAGTAGCTTTTTATAGCGGCTTGGGACATTTTTCGTCAAACGGCCTTATATCTGAAAACCGATGCATTGGTAGCGATGAACAAGCTGGAAGCCGAGCCGTTGTGCCAGCTTTTTAGAAGCCGTATTATCCGATGTGCAGTCCCAATAGGGAATAAAACCGTGCTCCAACACCTCTCCCGCAACCAAGGAAGCCAGATAGGCGCCAATTCCTTTACCCCGGCTCTGTGGAGCCGTTTCAACTCCGATAGCAAAGCGGTTATTAGCTCTACAGCTGGTATAGCAAAGGCCGACGACTTCTACGCCGGACACTGCGACATAACCAAATCCGTTATTTTTAAATGCCTCGGCTGATGTCCAAAATGCCGCGATATGTTCTTTTACAAGCGGTGTATGGAACAGCCAGCGGTTTTCCTCAGAATCCTGATGAAGCGGCAGCGCGATACATCCTTTTGCTTCCGGAACAGATGCATTCCGTTCCGCCTCGAATACCAGTTGTTCAAAGTCATAAAGGTTTCTTGAGGCAAACATACTCTCCAAATCCCATTCATCATGATGTCCCGATATTTCAAAATCGGTAAGGCCGTGCCTCCGCATTCGCGGCTCAAGCGTATGGGCTGCAAAACCATCCATACCTTCTGTAAAATCCGCATTGCGGCTGTCGCCAATAAGATAAAAGCCCTCCATGCCCCTATTCCAAACCAGTGCGCTCCCAGGCTGATCAGCGTTGTCGGCAAATATCCAGCCAGGATTGCGCCCTTCAATAACAGACAGAATTTCGGGGTGGGGATGCCCTCCCTGCACCAAAGGCCTTACCTTTTGAAATTGCAAACTTGTTAATTCCTGCATGACCTCATCTCCTTGATCTTCAGCATAACCGTATTTTGCGTGACAAGGGAGGTGGAGCTTCGTTTAAGTGGAAAAATACCATTCAATAAAGAGGGCGAATCCTCCTCCAAGCTTGCGGAAAATAGTTGAATGGTGTAAAACTGTTTCATACATAGGAGCAGAAAGCGAGGAGCCCATTTTGAAAACCGTAAGAGAGCTTGCCCAGTTTTGTATGACCTTTCGCGGGGCCAGCGAGGATTATCCGTTTGGTCCTGAACCGCTGGTCATGAAGGCTGGCGGCAAAATGTTTGCCTTGATAGGGGAAACCGACGGAATTCCCAGCCTATCTCTAAAATGCGAGCCGCTTATGGCGGAGCTGCTGCGTCAGGCGCATCCGGCAGTCAAGCCGGGTTATCACCTCAACAAAAAGCATTGGAATACCGTCACGATTGACGGTTCGGTTCCGGAGGCAGAACTAGCGGATATGATCAAAAATTCCTATGAACTCGTGGTTCGGGGGTTGACCAAAGCGGCGAGGGAGTCCTTGTAAGACCAGCAATCCTATTGTATGGCCAGAGCAGCTCGCAGGGATTGACGGCTGGCGGGAACGGGAGCTGCAGGATTTGCTCCTTGTGTTCGAGGTCTTTTTTTGGCACAATAGTAGGCAAATGGCTTGAAAGAAGGATTTTAGATATGATAGGCAAACCGTCCTTATACGGATTAACTTTAGAGCAATTAATAGCCTGGCTGGAGGAGCGGGGACACCGCAAGTTCTGGGCGGGAAAAGCATGGGAGCAGCTGTACCGGACACGGGTGAGAGCGCTTGGCGAGATGAGCGAGGTGCGCGCCGATTGTTTGGCAACACTGGAGGAGCACTTCACCTTGACAACCATGTCGGAGCATACGCGGCAGGAAGCGCAGGACGGTACCGTCAAGTTCCTGTTCCGGCTTCAAGACGGCAATCTGATCGAAACGGTGCTGATGCGCCAAAAGTTCGGGTTGTCTGTTTGCGTGACCACTCAGGTCGGCTGTAATATCGGCTGCAGCTTCTGCGCAAGCGGTCTGCTTGCCAAAAGCCGCGATTTGTCCAGCGGGGAAATTGTAGAGCAGCTGATGCGAGTCCAGCATTATCTGGATGATGCCGGGCAGGGAGAGCGGGTGAGTCATATTGTCGTGATGGGCATTGGCGAGCCGTTCGACAACTATACCAACGTTTCTGACTTCATCCGTGTGATCAAGGACCACAAAGGTCTTGCCATCGGCGCGCGCCGCATTACCGTATCCACCAGCGGACTGGCGGGTAAAATCAGGGAATTTGCCGATAGCGATCTAGGCGTAAATCTGGCGGTATCTCTTCATGCGCCCAATAACGAATTGCGGACGCGCATAATGAAAATCAATAAAGCGATTCCGATCGAAAAGCTGATGGAATCCATTGATTATTATTTGGCGGTCACCCGCCGCCGCATGACTATGGAATACATTCTGCTCAGGGATGTCAACGACGGCGTGGAGCACGCTTTGGAGCTGGCAGAGCTGATGAAGCCGAGACGCCAGCTTGTTAATGTAAACCTGATTCCGTACAATCCGGTTGATGAGCATGGTCAATATCAGCGAAGCAGCCCGGAGTCCATTACCGCCTTTTATGATGCTTTGAAAAAACAAGGCATCAGCGTTAGCGTCAGAATGGAGCACGGGGCAGACATTGATGCTGCCTGCGGACAGCTTCGCAGTAAGCAGATTAAAGCGGCGCGCTAGCAGCCTTCCACCGTTTGAGGGTAGGCAGTTGCCCGGATAAAATGGATCTGGCTTGGCTTTCAGCCATGCCTTCCTCGACCATGTAAGGCACGCATTGCTGAATCATGCCCTCCATCGTCAGCTCCGGCTCGCGAAAGGAACCTTCTTCGTAGCAGTAGGAGCAATAGTCTGGCGACGAAGAACCATCTTCCTCTGTCCCATATTGAGCGGTTCCCGTCATAGGCATGCTGCAGCTTTGGCAATAGTGGGGTTGTGCTGCAGAATTGTGTGCAGTTTCATTCAATTGAGTCATATAAGCAATCTCCCTTCCTGAATATAGTCACAGTATACAAAAAGCAACCTGACAGCCCTCTGTCAGGTTGCTTTTTGGTTGCTGCGCAAAAAATACTTTGCGAGTGACTGCTTTTCTCAGGAACCAATCGGCCATTCCTGATCTGGCCTGCGGCTTGTTTCTAAAGCCCAATTTTTCTACATAACCAAAAATGCTTTTAACCGGTCAAGCTGCAGCAGATGATGACGATAATGCATGTCGATGAGCAAAAACCATTCCTCGGCGTTTAGTCCGCCGAAGCGGGGATGAGGCACGGTTCGGTGACTTGGCCTTTGGTTAAGGGCGGGCTCTATCTCCCTTATCCGTCTGATCGTTTCATGCAGCCTTTGAATAAGCAGCATTTTATCATGGGGCTGCGCCGGCGTGTATTGAGGAGAAGGAGGAACCTGAATTGGATCTGGCGGAAAGCTGCCTTCAGCAAATACGGCAATGCCAGCATCCGTTTTTCCTATTGAAGTTGCGGGAGAATAATCCCTTTCCGAAAGACATTTTTCGATATGGCCAAGCTGCATCTGTGCGGATTGAATGAGATGCTGAATCATCTGCCCAATTGACCATACGTCTTCACTAGACTTTTTCTGTAGCTCTTCCAAGCTGAACAGTTCAACCTCCCGGATATAGAAGGCCATAGTTTCCTCTAGGCTGTGTATCGCTTTTTCTGTTGCAGTCACGGTAATTCACTCCTTGTAGTTGGATGCTGAAAACATTCCTATATCCAACTATACAAAAGCGCTACTGACACCATTATGTCAGTAGCGCTTAAGCATATTTTGAAGCTCGTTTTTAACCCGCTTCCGCAAAAGCTCCGGCTCCAGTACAACCATCCCGCTACCGAACCCAAGCAGCCACTGAAGCAGCTCCTCGGGTTGACGCACGCGAAGGGTCGCCAGCCAGCCATCTTCCTTTTCCTCCATCGTCTCCAAATAGTAACTGCCTGTTTCCCGCGCTTGGTCGGCTATTTCATGCCGGATGAGGACTTTTACAAGAAGACGGCGGTCATCAGGCGGTTTGTATTGGGCCAGTTTGAAATCCTCGGGCAGCTTGTATTCAGTCTCCAGCGCAGCAAGTTCAGTCATTCGCAATAGCCGGAAATGCCGGATGCTTTGGCGCAGCTCACACCAGGCAACAAGCACCCACCCTTGCATGAATACGAGGCCATACGGGGCTGCCGTACGGACGCTTCGGGTATTTCCGTCAGCTTCTGCAACTCTTTTGTTGTAATGAAAGCTAATTTTCCTTTTCTCCAGCATCGCATTGTGAATCACTTCCAGATTGGCTCTTTCATGAGTTTGCAATTGATTCCTGGGTGAAGTAAACATCCGAAAGTTCTTGCGAATTTGAGAGGATTCATTGGCAACAGCCTCTGGCAAAATAGCTTCAAGCTTTCTTCTTGACGTTTGGGCATGGCCAGCATAACGGGAATCAAACCATTGCTCAATAAAATCGGTTCCCAGAAGCAGCGAAACCGCTTCTTCGGCTGTGAAGCTGACAGGAGGCAGGAAATATCCTTCAATTAATGAATATCCCTGACCCGGAGAGCCGATGATGGCTACTCCGGCTTCGCTTAAAGCCTGAATATCCCTATAAATTGTCCTGACGCTTGTTTCAAAGGTTGCCGCCAGGTCTTCCGCGCGCAATATCTTGTGGCGTTGGAGCTCCAGCACGATGGCTAACATGCGATCCGTCTTGTTCATTGCGTGCGCCCTCCGTATAAACCGGCGATTCGCTCCGCGCGATCCCTTATGAGAATCCGCAGCCGCTCCGGTTCAAGAACCTCCACCTGCGGCCCAAAGCTCAGAATAAAGCCGTAAAGCCAATCATCCTCGGGATAGCACTTGCGTACAATCCACCCGCCGTCCGGATGAGATTCCAGCTCTTCTGCGTGAAACCATTCCTCAGCTTGTCCCTCCAGACTGTCGTAAATCCGCAGCGTCAAATCGATCCGGTTGCTGTCGTTGACCCAATCGCGCCCAATGCCGCCGTGTTCCTGCTGCGGCAGTTCCCTACGGACAAAGTATTCCGGAAATGCCTCCAAATTCTTTATTCGTTGCAGCTTGAACAGCCGGAATTGATTCCGGGAACGGCAATAGGCTTGCAGGTACCAGTCGCGCCCCTTCCAGACCAGAGTGTGCGGCTCCGCAAAGCGGCTTGTGGAATCGCCGCGGCTGTTGCGGTAGTGGAACATAACGACCTGATTTTGCCCGATTGCGTCCTTCAGGAGGGACAATTGTTTTTCCAGCACACTATTTTCGCCCCAATGGGAGAAGTCGAATAAAACCTGGCTTGCTTTTTGCCTGAGCGCTTCCTCCTGGTCTGGAGGTACAATGCTATTCAGCTTCTCCACCAGCTCCCTGCTTTTGGGATCGGGATAGGAGGTGGATATGCTGTGAAGCGCCGTCAGGATTGAAGCCAACTCATCCCCCGTCAACACATTGTGATCCAGTCTGAAGCCCTCAATCAATCCGATCCCGCCGCCGCTTCCCTGGTAGGTGACAATAGGGATGCCGGCCTGATTGATAGCCTCGACATCCCGATAGATGGTCCTTACTGAAACCTCGAAGCGCTCTGCCAGCTCCTTGGCCTGCACCATCCGGCGATTAAGCAGCAATATGACAATGGCGAGTAGTCTATCCAGCTTCACCGCCAATTCCCCCCTGTAAATCAGAACTCATTGCTTGTCTTCATCCCACGGCGAAGCGCTGCGGGACGCGGAGCAGAAGTCTCCTCCCATTGCCAGGCTTGGCTTATAAACGTCAAAACCCCAGAGTTTCAAAACGTCTGGCTATTCTTTCATAATCGCGGAAGTCGATTCTTAAAAGGCTGCTTCATTCCTGCGGACATTGATGACCTTTAGAAGCATATTTTTAAGATATTTTACTTTGTAACGGACATTTACTTCCGTCAAACCCCATTACTCCGTCGGAATCCACCGATTTGGCTCGCTAAAGGACACGTCTGACCGTTGTTCAATAGAAGTCTGGTCAAATTAGCCCCTGACGGTCATCAATGTCCGGCAAATAACAAGACAGGTCTAAGTACCAGCCAATTCTCGCCAATCACCAATTACCAAGGCGAAAACCACCAATGTAATAACACACTTTCTACAAATTAAGCAATGTATGTATAGGCTGGGCCATTCCCAAAATTCATTTTATGATAAAATGTCCTGTTTTCTACAGCTTATCTTAAGAATTTCTTTAGATCAACTTATAGTCTGGATGATAATATGTAGATATGACAAAAAAATACAGGAGGCTGTTGTCATGATGATACAAATGTCGGGAATCAGTCATCAATTTACGATCGGCAAACGAGCCAAAGAAAAAGTAGTTCCTGTCTTAAAAAATATTTATCTTCAGGTGGAAAAGGGAGAAATTATGACCATTGTTGGACGGAGTGGCTCGGGAAAGTCCACGCTGCTCAACCTGATGTCGGGCTACATCACGCCAACGGAAGGGCGAATTGTTGTTGCCGGTCAAGACGTCACCCATTTTTCGGAGGGACAATGGGCCGATTTTCGTCTGGCGAATTTTGGTTTCATTTTTCAAAGCTTTCAACTCATCCCCGGCCTTACCGCTGCTGAAAATGTAGAATTGCCGCTGGTGCTTAAGGGCGTAGACAAGGCGCTTCGGAAACGGCGTACAGAGGAGCTGCTGGAGCAGGTGGGCATGGCGGAATGCATGAGCCATTACCCTGGCGAGTTGTCCGGTGGACAGCAGCAGCGGGTGTCGGTTGCCCGCGCGTTGGTCATGGAGCCGCCAATCGTATTGGCAGATGAGCCAACAGGCAGCCTCGACAGCGAAAACGAAAAAAGCCTGTTGACTATGATCCAACAACTGAACCATGAGCTCGGCATCACCTTTGTGATCATCACGCATGATGAGCAGGTAGCTGCAATCGCCAATCGGACGTTGCGCCTGAAGGATGGGGCCGTACAGCAGCCAGTGACGTTTTCGGGCTCCATCCAAGGAGGGGTAGGGATATGAAGCTGGAAGATCAGCTCCAATTTGTTCGGCAAAATATGAAACGCAATAAAACGAGACTGTTTATGACGATACTGGCTACGGCGATGGGCTGCGCCTTTCTGATCGTGCTGGCGTCCGTTGGTTTTGGCGTGCAAAAAAGCATCGTGGACCGTATCATAGGTGATCGTCTGGTTACCTCGATTCAAGTGCCTTACAAAAGTTTTAATGTTTCTTTTGAAAATCCGAACATGCTTATTGAGGATATTGAATATTTTCGGTCGATTCCTAAGGTAAAGGCTGTTACGTATAGATTTTGGGTCAGTCAGGCCATGGGCATTCAGGCGAACGGTACCGATATCGGGAACGATGAGATGCAGATGGTCGATTTTGATTCTGAGCAGAAGGCGGGAGTTGTGCTTAGCGCAGGCAGATGGCCGGAAAAGGACAATGAAATCATTGTTGGCTACGATGTGTTGGGCAATGCGGGCGCACGGGTTTCCAAAGCCTCGGATTGGTTGAACCAAGCTGTCAAGCTGCATGTTGACTATTACGAAGGCGTGGAGCTTGAAACAAAAGAGCTGGATGCGGTAATTGTCGGCGTCTGGGGCGAACCGAAGCGGGAGTGGATTTTGGATAAGAGCGTGTACGTCAGCGAAGGGGTGGTCCAGCAAATTGAAGACATAACAGGCATGCAAGGCGGGGCAATGGTTTATTTCGGGGAAAAACCTGATGCGGAATCGCTGAAGAAAGCGTTGTCAGAATATCCTAAAGCCAGCGAGCCGCGGCAATATAGCGAGATCAATGTCATTGCGGAAAACGCCTCTCATGTGAAGGGCATATCGAACGCTCTTCGTGATAAAAATTACTTTGTGTATTCCGTGGCCGACGAGGTGCAGCAGATTAATGTATTTTTCCTCATTATGAAAATAGGGCTGATTTTTGTTGGCGCTATTGCGGTACTGATCGCATCAATCGGCATTTTTAACACGATGACAATGGCTGTAACCGAGCGCGCTCAGGATATTGGCATTATGAAGGCCATTGGCGCACATCCTTCCGTCATCAAACGGATATTTCTGCTGGAAAGCGCCATGATTGGCATCATCGGCGCTGTGTTCGGCACAGTGGTTGCTTATGGCATATCCGTAGCGGTTAACGCCGGATTGCCCGCTCTGGTCTCCATGGCGATGGGGGAAACGCTGCCGGAGGGCTTCCGCTTCTCCATCATTCCGGCTTATCTGGCGCTGCTCGCCTGCTCGATTTCGTTGGCAGTAGCCATGCTGTCGGGTTATCGTCCAGCTAAACGCGCAACCGCCATTGATGTACTGAGCGCTTTGCGCAGAGATATTTAGTACAGGCGCGATGCGCCGAGTTCTTGCCCTGTACGGAGACGTTTTAGGTTGAGCGAGGGGGAGAAGGAAAGTTGTCAAATAAGTTTTAATAAGTGGGAAGGAGGAAATAAGGAATGAAAGCATGGGGAAAGCTTCTGCTTGCACTGGTTCTGCTACTATCTCTGACGGCTTGCGTTAAGGCCTTTGACGAAGAGAAGTGGAGTGAAAATCGCGAAGAGCGCGGCAGCATGATGGGCAGCCTGCAGAAGAAGCACGAGCTGAAGGGCATGACCGAAGACGAACTTGTAGAGCTTCTTGGCGAACCGGACAGCAAGCAGGAGGAAGGAACGGAGCGGCATTTTGTTTATTATTTGGGCAGAGCTTCCCTAGGCGTGGATGACAGCCTGTTAAAGCTTTATTTTTCAGAGGACGGAGTAGTGGAATCCTATCAAATAACAAACGATTAAGACCAGCCGCATGTAGTTGAGCGAGCTTGAAGGACCGTTCTAACTCCCCGGAACAACAGGTAAAGCGGCGAAGCCCCAATTCTGGTATAATCATGCAGGGGCACATCATTTGCACGTTCAAAAGTCCCCTAAAATCATTAACTAACGGGGTGTTGAACATCAGTAATCAATCCAATCGTCTAATCGGCATCGACGGCATTCGGGGGCTCAGCCTGCTGGGCATCCTGCTTGCCAATACGCTGGCTTTCCAATACGGCATATGGGAATCGGAAATCATTTCTTTTTTTGAGCTTTCCGCCTTCGATGAAGCCGTTTATTCGGCAGTGCTTATACTAGTAAAAGGCAGCTTTGCGCCCATTTTTGCTTTCCTGTACGGCTTTGGAACGATCAAAATGTCGCAAAATCTGGAGCAGCGGGGTTTGTCTCCGTATCCCTTTTTGATCAGGCGTTTTTTGTTCCTGCTTGCAGCGGGACTTCTCCATTTCCTTTTGTTATGGGAAGGCGACGTGTTGGCTACCTACGGCTTGTCCGGCTTTTTGCTGCTTGCTTTCCTGAAGGTTAAGCCTAAGGCATTAATCATCGTTGGCATTAGCGTACTGGCTCTATTCAGCCTGATGACCTACGGAAGCGCGGGCAGCACAGCTCTGCCGGGCGTCAATTGGGAGGATTTTGCCCGAGACTCCATGAACATGTACCAGAACGGGGGATATTCCGCTATTCAAAGCTTCCGGCTGGAGCTTGGAGCGGGGCCCTTTAGCCGGCTTATCTTTATCATCAACTGGCTGTTCATTCCGATTTTAATTTCTTCGATGTTTATGTTTGGCATGGCGGCGGCAAAGGCAAGGCTGTTTCATCAGCCGGCGGAGGAAAAAAGCCTGTATGTCAGATATGCGGCTATTCTGATTCCGGCGGGCATTGCATTAAAGGCGGTTAAGGTTGTTTGGCCTCAGCTGGGCATTGGCGGAAGTTTGCATACATTGGGCGGCACCGTCTTGGCGCTTGGTTATGTGTTTGCTTTTGCTCTGTTGTTTATCCGGCAAAATGAGCAGCCTGCCGCATGGCGGACGGGACTGATCAGCGTTGGCAAGCTGTCTATGTCCAACTATTTGCTGCAAACGGTGTTTGGCGTCTTGATCTTTTACGGGTATGGCCTTGGCCTGTTCGGCAAGCTCGGCACGGCCATCGGCTGTTTGCTGGCTATTTCGTTTTTTGGTCTGCAAGCCTGGGGCAGCGGCTTGTATTTGCGCCGCTTCAAGATGGGGCCGGCGGAAAAGCTTCTCCGTTCAGTGACCTGGCTAGGACAAGGACGCAAGCGGGAGCAGCCCCGCGCTCCAGGCATGTAGGCTTCCTGGGGGCGGCTCCGGGGGAAGAGCGGCTCCAAAGCGGATACGGCTCCCCGGCGATAGCCGACCGCCGCCGACTGGCGCTGCCGCCCCAATAATTGTTCGCTTTTCAAGCGCCATATTGCTGGTTTCCTACCAGCCGATGGCGCTTCCGTCGCTTCGGCGGTCGGCTCCGCCCTGGAGACGGCCTTTCTCATCCCTTACAATCGCGTGGGCATGACCCATGACGCCATCCCACTCCTCGACTGTTCTGACCATGTGTCCGGCCTCCTCAAGCCGTTGCCGCACCTGAGGCGCTATGCGGCTTTCCACTTTCAATTCCCGGGTGGCTTCCCCCCAGGTACGTCCCCACACCCAGCGCGGCTCGTCGATGGCTTTTTGCGGGTCCATGCCAAAGTCTACAATTCTTGTCAACAGGGCCGTTTGCGTCTGCGGTTGTCCTTCGCCGCCTTGTGTGCCGTATAGAATGGACGGTTTTCCGTCGCGCAGAGCCATTGCCGGCATAAGCGTATGGAAGGTTCGTTTGGCGGGCTCCAGAGCATTGACATGACGAGGGTCCAGCGAAAAATAGGAGCCCCGGTTTTGCAGCAAAATCCCCGTATTGCCCGCTACAACACCCGATCCAAATTCAAAATACAGACTTTGAATAAAAGAAACGGCATTGCCGTCCCGGTCCACGACAGCCGCATAGGCCGTATCGGAGCCCTTTGGCTCTGGTTCAGCTTGAACGCTTGCACGGGAGAGCTCGATAGAAGCCGCCAGCTGCGCCGCATACCCTTTGTCAAGCAGCCGTTCCAGAGGTACAGTATGAAAAGCGGGGTCGGTAAGGTAAGCATCGCGGTCGCGGAAGCTCAGCTTAAGGGCTTCCACGCATAGATGATAATACTCATAGGTACCATGCCCAAGCGATGACAAATCAAATGGCTCCAAAATATTCATTGCCATAATGCCGGCAAATCCCTGCGAATTCGGCGGCATCTGGCATACGGTATAGCCTCGATAGGAACCGGTTAGCGGCTCCACCCAATTGCCGCGATGGTCGGCGAAATCATCCATTCCCAGCAAGCCGCCGTTCCGCTGCAAAAAACACGTGATTTCTTTTGCCGTTTCGCCCCTGTAAAAATCCTCCTTGCCTTTTTCCGCGATCCGGCGCAGTACAGCCGCCATCATAGGCTGGCGGAAAGATGTGCCGGGAGCCGGGGCTTGGCCGAAGGGGGCGTAGGCCGCTGCCGTCTCCGCAGTAAGCAGCAGCATATCCAGATGCTCAGCGGCATTGCGATGCTGATCGACAGTCATGGGAAAACCTCCTTCCGCATGGACGATGGAGGGAGACAGCACCTCGCCCCAGGCCAGACTTCCGTAGGCGCTGTGTATAGCTTCCCAGCCGTCCACCATTCCAGGTACCGTGATAATGGAGGGGATGCCTCTGCTGGGAATCGAGCTTTGTTCCCCATAGGCTTGAAGCGTGGCGCGGTAACCCGATCTGCCGCTGGCATTGTAGCCGCGTACCCGGCCTTCCCCGGCATGATAGGTTAGCCAGAAGGAATCTCCTCCAAGACCCGTCATATGGGGATATACAACGGCAAGAGCTGCGCTGACGGCAACAGCGGCATCAAAGGCATTGCCGCCTTGCTCTAGAATTCTCGCTCCCGCCTCGGTCGCCAAATGATGCGGGCTGACTACCATGGCGTCTTTCCCGATAACCGAAGAGCTCATTCTGTCCACACTCCCCAAGAAAAAATAATGAAAGATTATCTACCGTCAAACTTTTTCCTACCATAGCATCATCCCTGAACGTGCGCAATACATAAGTAAGAGAAAATGAAAAAATTCATTGAAAATGTATGCCTTCAGCTTTATATTAGTACATATTGCAATTAAAAAAGGATTTTTGATTCCGTTTAGAATGGGAAGGGATGAGTGAGACGGAGCATAGAGACGGCAGCACAGTGGATCTGGACGATACGGATCGTCAAATTATAAAGGAATTGAACGCAAACGGCAGAATATCCTACACGGAGCTGGCCAAAAAAATCGGACTGTCGCGCGTAGCGGTGCAGGCGAGGGTGAATGCTCTTCAGGAAAGCGGCGTTATCGAACGGTTTACGGCCGTGATCAACCCTGAACGTATAGGCATTGCCGTATCGGCTTTTTTTAACGTCGAGGTGGAGCCCAAATATTTGCACGAGGTTGCCGATCGTCTGTCGACGGAGCCGTTTGTCACCAGCCTGTACCATATGACGGGCCCTAGCAAGCTGCATATGCACGGCTTGTTCCGCAGCAACGCCGAGATGGAGTCCTTCCTTAAGGAAAAGCTGTACATGCTGCCGGGTATTATGGGCGTCGATTGCCAGGTACTGATCAACCGGTACAAAAGCCGGATGGGAATGAGGCTATAGCGGAATGAGAATAAGCAAGCTTAAACATTTGTCCGGCATGCTGAAGCTGACGAGCCCGCATGCCCAATTGGCATGGGCTATGTTCAAGACAGGCATTTTGGGATATGGGGGCGGGCCCTCTGTTATTCCGATCATCCGTTATGAGGCGGTTGTATACTACAAATGGATCGACGATGATGAATTTGGCGAAATTTTAGCGCTTGCCAATGCGCTTCCCGGACCTATCGCGACGAAAATGGCGGCTTATTTGGGCTATCGGGTCAAAGGAGTAGCGGGAGCGATTTCAGCCGTTATAGCTCATATTCTGCCCTCGACGCTGGCGATGGTGGGTCTTTTGTCCGCTGTACAATCGTTGAAGGATTCACCTTATGTTCAGGGCATGATAGGCGCGGTAATCCCCGTTATAGCTGTTATGCTGGGCGTTATGGCGTACGAATTCGGGGAGAAGGCCGTAAAGGGGCTTGGCATATATATGGGCGTAGCTTTGTTTGCCGTTGCGTTTGGCATGCTGCAGCTGCTGTCTATCCACCCTGCCATTGTTATTTTGGTCTTTTTGGTTTATGGCGCTTTTCATATGCGAATGGCGGATACCTGGAAGAGGCGAAGGGAAGTCCGCAAGCAGCTTAGAAAAGATGAACATGAGGCGTCGGGTAGCGCACGGTCCAAGGGCTTGAACAGTCCGGCGGCGGGAGAGAAGGAGGGCGCAACCCATGGAATGGATTGAATTATACCGGCTTATAGTGGGATTTTTTATAGCCAACGTCCTGGGTTATGGCGGCGGTCCGGCTTCGATTCCGCTTATGTACCGGGAAATGGTCACGAACTACCACTGGGTGGAGCCGGCCGAGTTTTCCAATGTACTGGCGCTTGGCAACGCGCTCCCGGGGCCTATAGCAACCAAACTGGCGACTTACGCCGGTTACCAGGCGGCAGGCTGGGTGGGAGTGCTGGCGGCGCTTATCGCTACCATCGTTCCTTCAGCAGTTGCGCTGGTTATTTTGCTGAAGGCGCTGCAGAAACGAAGACAATCGCCAGTGGTTAAGGGGATGACCTTGCTGGTTCAGCCCGTCATAGCCATCATGATGCTGGTGCTCACATGGCAGATGGGGGAAAGCTCGCTTGAGGCGGTCGGCTGGATTCAAAGCCTGCTCATCGCGGCGGTTGCTTTCTGGGCGATGCAAATTCGCAAAATTCATCCCGCCCTCGTTATTGTAGCCGCCTTTGCTTATGGAGGGCTGGTCATTCCTCATCTGGGAGCCCTGACTTAGTTGTTAATCCAAAACGCCGTTTTCCTGCGCCGGAAGAAGCTCCGGCAAGAATAACGGCGTTTTTTTGTTGTGCAAGCCGCTCAAAGGAGGGGCGGAAATTGAGTTGTCCTGCACAATGACAAGGAAATCTCCAGACCTTAAGATGAAGCATATGGGAGCCGGAGAGGTAGGATGTCCATGACAACGGAATCATTCGATATTGTTATTGGGGGCGGCAGCGTAGTGCTGAAGGATCGTACAGCCGTTATGGATATCGGCATCACCGGCGGCGTAATTACGGGATTGGGACAATTGAAGGGCCAGCCTGCCCTGGACTATGTGGAAGCAGAAGGCCTGACGGTAATGCCGGGCATGATTGATGCGCATGTCCATCTTAACGAGCCGGGCTTCGGTCATTGGGAAGGCTTCGAGACGGGCTCCGCGGCGCTTGCCGCCGGAGGCGTCACCACTTATCTGGATATGCCGCTTAACGGAGTCCCGCCAACCGTTACGGTAGAGGCGCTTCAACTGAAGCTGGCGGCAGCGGAAGGGCGCTCCAGCGTGGATTATGGCTTGTGGGGCGGCCTGGTGCCGGGCCGGCTGGAGTCTATCGTTCCGCTGCATGAAGCAGGCGTTATCGGCTATAAGGCCTTTATGTCGGCTGCTGGAAGTCCGTGTGAGGATGCCTTTTGCGAGGCGGAAGATTATACGCTTCTTGAAGGGATGAAAAAAATAGCCGCTACGGGAAAGGTGCTAGCCCTGCATGCGGAAAGCGAACCGATTGTAAGCATGCTGGCTCAGGAGATGAAACGAAGCGGGCGCACGTCAGGCGCCGATTATGCAGCGTCGCGTCCGATTCAGGCCGAGCTTGAGGCTGTTCATCGGGCATTGGTTTATGCCGGGCTGACGGGGTGCCGGGTCCATTTTGTCCATATTAGCAGCGCCGAGGGCATCGGGCTCATACGGGAGGCCTCTCTTGGAGGACTGGATGTCACAGTTGAAACCTGCCCCCACTATTTGAAGCTGACAACGGATGATCTGGCCGCAAAAGGAGCGATTGCCAAATGCGCGCCGCCACTTCGAAGCGGCGAGGAACGGGAAAAGCTGTGGGAGGCGGTAGAAAAAGGCTGGGTGAACCTCATCGCATCCGATCATTCGCCATGCCCTGCCGCCATGAAAGAAAGGGATAGCTTCTTTGAGGCGTGGGGAGGCATTGCAGGCGCTCAGAGCTCTCTGGAGCTGATGGTGGGAGAGGGGCATCTCAAGCGGGGGCTGCCGTTGCACGCCATTAGCGGAATGTTGTCTCTGGCGCCGGCCTCCCGCTTTGGTTTAATCCAAAAAGGAGCGATTGCTCCCGGCTTTGACGCTGACCTTGCCATTATCGATTTGGCAGATACTTATGTGCTGGGGAAGGAGCACCTGCTTCACAGGCATAAGCATAGCCCGTATGTCGGCGAAGAGCTGAAATGCCGGGTTGCCGCTGTATACGTGCGAGGAAAACGGGTATACGACAAAGCTGGCGGAATTGCCGCGGAGCGAAGCGGGAGATGGATTAAGCCTGGCGGCGCGGAAGAGCGGGAGGACTGATGGACATGAGGCTTGGCGCTTTGAAGGAAGCGGGAACGCAGCTTCTGCTAGCGAAGTTTGAGCAGCGGCTGGAGGCGATTCTGGAGCGGCTTGCGTCTTGTTCCGCCGGCGGGGAAGGAGTAACCCGGCTGCTGTATACCCCGGAGTGGCTTTCCGGCCAGCAAACGGTAAAAGAGATGATGGAGCAAGCCGGCTTGGAGGCAAGCTTCGATGAGGTGGGCAATTTGTTCGGCAAGCTGAAGGGTGCGGCGGATAAAGGCTCCATTATGACAGGTTCCCATATTGATACCGTAGTTAACGGAGGCAAATACGATGGAGCGTACGGCATTGCGGCGGGCATTGTCGCCTTGGGTTATTTGAAGGGGCAATATGGCATGCCGCTGAGGTCGCTGGAGGTTTCTTCGCTTTGCGAGGAGGAAGGAAGCCGCTTCCCGATGGCTTATTGGGGGTCCGGCAGCATTGCGGGGGAACGCACCTTCAACCAGGCCGCTGAGCTAACGGATAACGAGGGCGTTTCCTTTGCGAAGGCCATGGCAGACTGCGGGTTTGGGGAAGGCAGCGGGTTATCCGCAAAGCGGCGGGATATTGATGCCTTTATCGAGCTTCATATCGAGCAGGGCGTTGTGTTGGAGAGTGAACGGAAGCAGGTTGGCATCGTCAATGCCATTGTCGGGCAGCGCCGTTTTCAAGTGGAGGTGGCGGGCGAGGCCAATCATGCCGGAACAACACCGATGGACATGAGAAAGGATGCGCTGGAGGGAGCAGCGGCAGTCATCAGCAGGCTGAGGCATGAGGCGATGCTCTTCGGGCCACCTCTAGTGGCGACAGCCGGTACAATACAGATATCTCCCAATGCTCCTAATGTAGTTCCGGGTTATGCGGCCTTCACCGTGGATATCCGCCATGCCGACCGGATAGCCCTGGAGAGCTTTTGCGCCCGGTTTCATGAGGCTGCGAGCAGCCTTGCGGGAGAGAGGGGGCTGGGCTATCGCTGCCGGGAATGGTTTCGCGAGGACCCCGTGCCGATGGACAAGGAGCTTGGCGCGAAGCTGATGAGCATTTGCGAGGACTTGAAAATTGAGGCAAAGGAAATGAGCAGCGGCGCGGGCCATGATGCGCAAATGCTGGCGAGGCTTTGTCCTTCCGCCATGCTTTTTGTTCCAAGCCGGGGCGGCGTCTCCCATGCTCCGCAGGAATACACCTCCCCCCGCGAGCTGGCTATAGGAGCGTTGGCTTTAACTGCATTGCTGTATAAATTAGGTTACGAGGAGGAAGGGCGATGAAAGCATACCGCGATTTGGCTCCATCGCCGCGCATCATTATGACGCCGGGACCAGTGGAGGTAGATCCAAGGGTTCTGCGCGCCATGTCTTACCCCGTTCTGGGCCAATTCGATCCGGAATTCACCTGGCTTATGAATGAAACGATGGAAATGCTGCGCGGTGTTTTTCAAACCGCCAATAAGTGGGCTTACCCCGTTGACGGCACATCCCGCTCCGGCATCGAAGCGGTGCTGGTCAGTCTTATTGAACCCGGCGATAAGGTGCTTGTGCCGATTTATGGGCGCTTCGGATTTTTGCTTGCGGAAATTGCCCGGCGCTGCGGCGCCCAAGTGACTGTTATGGAGCGGGAATGGGGCGGAGTATTCCCACAGGAGGAAATTATTGAAGGAATAATGCGCAATCGGCCCAAGCTGGTTGCATTAGTGCACGGGGAGACGTCGACAGGCAGACTGCAGCCGCTTGAGGGCATCGGACGGGCATGTCGGGAGCAAGATGTCTTGCTGGTGGTTGATGCCGTGGCAACGATAGGCGGAGTGGAGGTTGCAGTGGACGCGTGGGCGGTGGATGCCGTTATCGGCGGCACGCAAAAATGCTTGTCGATCCCTGCAGGCCTTGCGCCTGTTACGTATAACAGCAGAGTGGAGACCATTCTTCTGAAGCGCAAGCGGATTGAACGCGGGCTGCTTATGGAGGATGCGGAGGATACGAAAGACTTCGTGGCGATTAGAAGCAATTATCTCGATCTTAGCCAACTCCAGGATTATTGGGGTCCGGCGAGGCTTAATCACCATACCGAAGCAACCACGATGCTGTACGCCCTTCGGGAAGGGCTGCGGCTGACGCTGGAGGAGGGGCTGGAGAATCGGTTTGCCCGGCATGCGAGGCATGAATCCGCTCTAGCAGCCGGTCTTCTCGGGATGGGGCTGGAGTTATTTGGCGACCCCTCTTGCAAAATGCCGATGGTTACTTGCGTCAGGATTCCGCCCGGGGTGGACGGCGAATCGGTTCGGACAATGCTGCTGGAGCATTTTGGCCTGGAAATTGCCAGCTCCTTCGGTCCGCTTAAAGGCCGGATCTGGAGAATCGGCACAATGGGCTATAGCTGCAGCAAGCGCAATGTGCTGCTTGCGCTGGGGGCGCTGGAGGCGGCGCTGCTTCGTCATGGCGTATCGCTTCCCCCGGGAGAGGCGCTGCAGGCCGCGATGGATGTTTATGCCATAGGAAGCGGTTAGAGGCTGTCCGCTTTATCCGAATCCTTTGAGCTGTTCTCCCAGTTCTACAGTCTTTGCAGAATGGAATTTGTTATGCCGCATTACTCCTGTTTTCGTCTGAGATAGGCGAAAGCAGGAGTTTTTTATTGGTTTTATGCCGTGTCGGAGCAAGGACAACTCCCCATCCGCGAATCTCCACTTTTATACATATCGGGCCCCCTTTTTACAACATATACATAATAGGACTACTGCACTACGGAAATGGAGGTTGGCTTGTTGGAGCCGTATATAATCAAACCATGGGACGACATGCTGGAGGAAGAAAATTCGGGCCTGAATCTGGAGCAATATGTACCACCTGAATTGGAAAAGCTTGCCCATGAGGTATGCAGAGCCTATGACATGAGCGTATCATCAATGATTCTGATTACGTCAAAGCCGGATAAAGGCGGTGCAATCTGGCGTATCGATACCAATCGGGGGCCGCGAAGCCTGAAGGTGCTTCACCGGACTCCTCAACGCAGCTTGTTCAGCGTCTGCGCCCAACAATATGTTTTGAGGAACGGAGGCAGGGTTCCCGGCATTATATTAACTAAGGACGGAGCGAATTCGGTTGTGGCCGGAGGCAAGCTGTGGATTGTGACGGACTGGATAGAGGAGCTGACTCCGGTCGCGAAGATCGATCTGGAGGGTGCCATGACGCTTTGTCACGGGCTGGGGGAGTTTCACCATTGGTCCAAGGGATATGTGCCTCCGTCTGAGGCGGGCCATTCATCCCGTATTTTTAAATGGGAAAGCCAATATGAGAAGATTTTGACCAAGATCGGATGGTTCCGCCATATCGCCCAACTGTACCGGGAGACGGCGGCAAGTGAAAAGCTGCTGGGCGTGCTGGACATGTTCGAGGGTCAGGCCAAGGAAATGCTGGCCCGGTTCAGGGCTTCGGCTTACAGAAGAATGGTGGCCAAGGGAGAGGCGCATTGGGGGCTTGCCCACCAGGATTACGGCTGGTCGAACGGGCAGATGGGACCAGGCGGCATCTGGGTTATCGATCTGGATGGCGTCGCCTACGATCTTGCCATTCGCGATTTGCGAAAAATTATTACCAGTACCATGGACGATATGGGCAGTTGGGACCTGAACTGGATCAGAGGCGTTATCGAGGCTTATCATCGCGCCAATCCTCTGGATCAGGAGACGTTCGAGCTGCTGTGGATTGATATGGCATTTCCTAATGAGTTTTACAAGCATGTCAAGGAAGTAGTGTTTCGTCCGGTGGAGTTTATGGATACAGAGCTTGGAGCCATTCTCGACCGCGTATTGGCGACGGAAGCTAACAAATGGGAAGTACTGAAGGAGCTTGAAAAGGACAAAAGCAAATATGCTGCCGGAGACTACAGCGCCGAAGAGGAGAATATCCGCGCGCCTTACGCATACCGCAATTATGCCAAAGGAGGCCGGAGGGCGCTTCCGCAGGAGGAGGCTGTCAAGGAGAAGCGGGAAGGACGCAACGTCATTCGGCTGGTTGTCAATCCTGACGGGAAGGCTGTGCTTCTGCCGGGCACCGGCGAAGGAGCTGGCTCGAAAAACGGCAAGCGCAAGCCGCGCAAAGAGGAGCGCGCAAGCCAAAAACGAGGAAGCCGCCGCATGATCAGACAGCCGCTTAAAGCGGAGGAGAGAGCGGACGAAGCGAGACGCAAAGAACAGGATGGCAAAGGCCGCAAGGAGAAAGCAAGACGGGAAGCGGACAAAAAAGCAAGGGACGGCAAGCGGAAGCAAGACGGCAGGTCTGGGTCTGGCAAATCCAATAAATCCGGTAAATCCAGCAAATCCGTCAAGCCCGTCAAGCCCGGCAAACGCTTGAAGGAAACGCCGTCTGCAGCGAGCCCCGCTGCAATGTCTCCGGGCAAACGCAAAGCCAAACGTTCCCCCGAACGCGGGAAGAAGACCGGCGTCTCTCGCAAAGGCCCTCTTTTGAAGCAGAAAAAAGGGCTCTATATAAAGGCGTATATCCGGTCGGCATTTTCAGCGGAACCAACACAAACCGATAGCCAATTGCAGGCGGAGGAGGGCGTGTTTTGAGGATTTTGATGATATGCACGGAAAAGCTCCCGGTTCCCAATATACGAGGCGGAGCCATCCAGACTTATATTGGCGGGGTTGCCGAGCTGCTAAGCCGGCAGCATAGCATTACCGTCATCGGGCGGAGCGATCCCGAGCTGCCGCAGGAGGAAACGAGGGGCGGCGTACGCTATTTGAGGTTTCCTTCCGACGGCCTCCTGGACGTTTATATGGATCATGTCATTCCTTACCTGGCTCAAAACGAAGAGACGTACGATGTCATTCATATTTTCAACAGGCCCCGCCTTGTGCTGCCTGTTGCGTCCGTCCGGCCGAATACCCGTATCGTGCTGAGCATGCATAACGACATGTTCAACTCCATGAAACTAAGCAGGGAGGAAGGGGAGGCGGTTGTCGAGCGGGTAGACACCATAATTACGATCAGCAATTATATCGGAGCTGTCATTTGCCGGGATTATCCCCAAGCGGAAGCCAAAATAAGAACGATTTATTCGGGTGTCGATTTGGGTAAGTTTGCCCCTTGGAAGCAATCCGCTTCCGCTCAGAGGGACCGGGAAGCGATCCGCTCCAAGCATCAGCTTGGAAACAAAAAAGTTATCCTGTTTGTAGGACGGCTGTCTCGCAACAAAGGACCTCATGTACTGATTCGGGCCATGTCCAGCCTTCGCCATTCCGATGCAGTGCTGGTCATCGTCGGCGCGGCTTGGTACAGCGACAACCGGATCAGCGATTATATCGCTTACTTGAAGGCACTTGCCGAAAAATCGCCCATACCCGTTCTGACAACGGGATACGTGCAAGCAAACGAAGTGCATCAGTGGTTTTGCGCCGCCGATGTGTTCGTGTGCACCTCCATCTGGGAGGAGCCGCTTGCGCGCGTGCATTATGAGGCAATGGCGGCGGGCCTGCCGCTGGTAACGACGGCTCGAGGGGGCAACCCTGAAATTATCCGCAATAGTAATGGCGTAATTATTAGCAATCCCGAGGATCCGGAAGAATATGCGGGCGCTCTGAACCGATTGCTCGGCGATGCCGGCAATGCCCGCCAGATGGGGCTTCACGGACGCAAGCTCGTAGAGGACCATTTTACCTGGAGCCATGTTGCAGGCAATATTCAGGAGGTATGGAACGAAGCCTCCAACAGGCCGATTGCGGCAGTCTCCGACCCGGCTGGCGGCGGTGAAGGAACGGAGAGCGGCATTGAAGGAGAGCACATCGAAGCCGGCGGCGGTTCAGGCGAAGCGGAGGACAGCAGCGCAAGCTGACGAGCAAGAGAGGTTTTCATAATAAATGAATCAAAAGCAAGCCAGCGAGATGGAACATCCATGCTTGCTGGCTTGCTTTTTTTTTCAGTTCTCATAGCTGGAGTATGCCTTTTGGGCAACACAGCAAAGCAACGGGGCTTTCCGAAAAGTCACGTGAAACGAATAACTATTCAGCAGAGAGGACCGGAGGGGAAAGGGTTGAACTGTGACCCATAAGAAGGACACTTTGAAAAAAGTGACCCTCTTGTGGGTCATTTGTGTTTTAATCGAGATAATGGGAATGAGGAGTGAGAACATGGGAAAGTTGAAGCGAATCCTATT